>Ga0307378_10001299_pt1 | contig 40861 bp, 42 predicted proteins | sample UN1MG_FD_202238 | JGI IMG/M metagenome (GOLD analysis project Ga0307378, IMG submission 202238) | Soil microbial communities from Risofladan, Vaasa, Finland - UN-1 | ecosystem: Environmental > Terrestrial > Soil > Coastal area > Acid sulfate soil | place: Finland: Risofladan, Vaasa | collected...
CCTCGATACCCAGCACCGCCGGCGGGTTGTGCAGCGGCGCCAGCGGGGCGAGTTCGCGTAGTTCGCTGACCAGTGCGTCGTCGATGACGGTCGGTCGGTACAGATCGGGCCCGCCGTGCACCACCCGGTGGCCGACCGCCACCAGTCCCAGATCCGACATATCCTGATCACCCGGAGCGAGCACCTCGAACGCCGCTCGCAGTGCCGCCTCGTGATCGGCAACCCCACCGTCCTCCCCGATTCGTTCGACGATGCCGTCGACCAACGACTCACCCGTATCAGGCTGCACCAGGGAGTACTTCAGCGACGAGGACCCGGAGTTGAGAACCAGGACCGTGGCGGCCATCAGATCCCCTGCGCCTGGATCGCGGTGATCGCGACGGTGTAGACGATGTCCTCCACTAGCGCTCCGCGGGAGAGATCATTGACCGGCTTATTGAGTCCCTGCAGGACCGGGCCGATCGCGATGGCGCCCGCACTGCGCTGCACCGCCTTATAGGTGTTGTTGCCGGTGTTGAGGTCGGGGAAGATCAGCACGGTGGCCCGGCCGGCTACGGCCGAGTCCGGCATCTTGGCCGCCGCCACGACCGGGTCGACGGCGGCATCGTATTGGATCGGACCCTCTACGAGCAGTTGGGGATCGCGCTGTCGCACCAGTTCGGTTGCGGCCCTGACCTTGTCGACACCGGCGCCGCTGCCCGACTCGCCGGTCGAGTAGGAGAGCATGGCCACCCGGGGGTCGATGCCGAACTGGGAGGCGGTCAGCGCCGAACTGATCGCGATGTCTGCGAGTTCCTCCGCGGTCGGGTCGGGCACGATCGCGCAGTCACCGTAGGCCAACACCCGGTCGGCCAGACACATCAGGAAGATGCTGGACACCGTGGAGACGCCGGGCAAGGTCTTGATGATCTCGAAGGAGGGTTTCACGGTGTGCGCGGTGGTGTGCGCAGCGCCGGAGACCATACCGTCGACGATGTCGTTGTGCACCAGCATGGTGCCGAAGTAGGACACGTCGCAAATGGTCTCCCGGGCCTGTTCCAGCGTGACACCCCTGTGCTTGCGGAGTTCGGCGTACTGCGCGGCGAACTTCTCGCACAGTTCACTGGTGCGCGGATTGATCACCGCGGCAGCACCAAGATCGACGCCGAGTTCCGCGGCGCGGGAACGCACCTCGGGTTCGTCCCCGAGGATCGTGAGGTCTGCCAGGCCGCGGCGCAGAATACGACCGGCCGCCTGCAGGATTCGGTCATCGTCACCCTCGGGCAGCACGATGCGCTGACGGTCGGCGCGGGCACGTTCCATGAGTTGATAGGCGAACATCTGCGGCGTGGTCACCGTGGGGATGGGGATCGCCAGCCGGGCAAGCAGATCCGCGACGTCGACGTGGCGCTCCATCAGTTCGATCGCGGTATCTATCTTGATCTGCGAGTCCGCCGTCACCCGCCCGCGGGTGTTGGCTACCGCACTGGCTGTGGCGAAAGTATCCAGATCGGTCGCGATGACCGGCAGGCGCAGGCCCAGGCCGGTGACCAACCGGGCGACCTCTCGGTGCAGTGGTAGCCCGCCGTTGAGGATGATGGCCGACATCGACGGAAACCCCTCTGCAGCATGGGCACTGGCCACCGCGAGCACAACGTCGGACCGGTCACCCGGGGTGATCACGGCGGCACCCTCGCTGAGTCGCTCCAGAACGTGGTCGGCGGTCATGCCGGCCACCATCACATCCATCACCTCGCGTGCCATCAAGGAGGCGTCGCCGTGAACCACCGTGCCGGCGACCGCCGAACACAGTTCAGCGACGGTCGGGGCCACCAGCAGTGGCTCCTCCGGAAGCACGTACACCTGCGGTCCCAGATCCGCGCAGGCCCGGGCCACGGCTGCCATCTGGTCGGGATCGCAGCGGTTGGCGACCACGGCCGCGGTGTGGGCGTGCTGGGCGCCCAACTCGGTCAGACACAGTTCGATCGCTCCGGCGATCTCCTCCGGAGTCCGCCCGAACCCGCGCACCGACAGCACCACCGGTGCGCCGAGGTTGACGGCAATGCGGGCGTTGACGCTCAGTTCGGTGGGGGTGGCCACATCGGTGTAGTCCGAGCCGACGATCACCACGGCATCACACCGGTCGGCGACGTGGTGGTACCGGTCGACGATGTCGGCGATCGCGGCGTCGGTGTCGGAATGCAGGCGCTGATAGCTCACCCCGACGCAGTCGTCGTAGGCCAGTCCGGCGGTACTGGAGGCCAGCAGCAACTCGAGGATGTAATCGGTGTTCTCGCGCCGGGCAATCGGCCGGAACACCCCAACCCTGGGCACCATCGCCGCCAGTCGGTGCACGATCCCCAGCGCGATGGTGGATTTGCCGGTCTCACCCTCCGGGGAGGCGACGTAGATCGAGATGGGCCCGTCCGGGCTGGGATCTGAGGACACGAGGGGATCTGAAGACACGGGACGATCTGAAGACACGACTTCGAGCATTCCCTACTCCGATGCGCTAGAGGTCTGATTCAGTACCACGCTCCGACGGTAGCTAACCGGACGTTAACCGGAAGTAACCCCATCAGGTTGGTAGCGGGACTGGGAGGACCGGTGTTCGCGGCGCCAGGCCCGGACGGCCGGGAACGCTATCGCGTCAACCGGTTGGACGAGCCGTCGGTCGAGCGACCGGAGGAGGACGAGTAGCCGACTGGCCCGCAGATCAGCCCAGTTTGCGCAGCCGCGGCAGCAGATCGCGCTCGAAGAGTTCCAGGAATCGGCGCTGATCGTGGCCGGGGGCGTGGAATACCAGGTGATTGAGGCCGTACTTCACGTAGTCGGCCACTTTCTCGACGGCCTCGTCCGGGTCACTGGAAACGATCCAGCGACGGGCCACCTGCTCGATGGGTAGCTCGTCGGCGAGACGCTCCATCTCCATCGGATCTGACACGCTGTGCTTCTGCTCGGCCGTCAGTGACAGCGGCGCCCAGAACCGGCAGTTGTTCAGCGCGGCGTCGGGGTCGGTGTCGTAGGAGATCTTGATCTCGATCATCTTGTCGATCGCGTCGAGGTCGCGGTCACCCGCCATGGCACCCTCACGGACGGCTGGCATCAGCTTCTCGGTGTAGAGGTCCTCGCCCTTGCCGGAGGTGCAGATGAAGCCGTCGCCGGCCCGACCGGCGTACTTGGCCACCACCGGGCCGCCGGCGGCGATGTAAACCGGCACACCCTCGGGGGGAACGTCGTAGAGGGTGGCGCCCTTGAGGTGGTAGTGCTCGCCGTCGAAATCCGCTCGTTCGCCGCGCCATAGTTCTCGCATCAGGCGCACCGATTCGCGAAGTCGGGCGAATCGTTCCTTGAAGTCCGGCCACTCACCGGTGAACCCGGTGGCGATCTCGTTGAGCGCCTCTCCGGTACCCACGCCGAGGAACACCCGGCCCGGGTAGAGACAGCCCATGGTCGCGAACGCCTGGGCCATCACGGCAGGGTTGTAGCGGAACGTCGGCGTCAGCACCGAGGTGCCGAGGGTGATCCGCTTGGTGCGCTCCCCGACCGCCGTCAGCCACGACAGCGCAAACGGTGCGTGCCCGCCCTCGTGGCGCCACGGCTGGAAGTGATCGCTGACCGACGCACTGTCCATGCCGTGCGCCTCGGCCAGCACACCCAACTCAACCAACTCGCGCGGGGCGAACTGCTCCGCCGACGCCTTGTATCCCAACCTCAGTTCAACCACACCATTGTTTCTACCCCAGACCTACCTACACTGCGGACATGGCCCCGGTGTTGACCACCGTTACCGCCACCGTTCATCTGGTGCGGACCGACCTGGTCAACTGGACGATCGTGGCCGACGGTTCGGGAGTATTGCTGATCGACGCCGGCTTTCCAGGCAGTCGTGACGATGTGCTGACATCCCTGCGCAGCCTTGGCTTCACACCGGGGGACGTAACTGCGATCCTGCTGACCCACGCCCACATCGACCACCTCGGGGCCGCGATCTGGTTCGCCGGGACTCACGCCACACCGGTGTACTGCCACCCGCGCGAGGTCGGCCACGCCAGGCGTGAGTGCCTCGAACAGGTGTCCCCCATTGCGTTGCTGACGCAAGCCTGGCGGCCACGCTGGCTGCGGTGGTCGCTGGCGGTCACAGCCAGAGGCGCCCTGGTGCGCGACGGCATTCCCGGCGCCCGCGCGCTGACGGCCGAGATCGCCGCGACCCTGCCCGGGCGGCCGAGATCGCTGCCCACACCCGGACACACCAGCGGGCATTGTTCCTTCGTGGTCGACGGCGTTCTGGTGGCCGGCGACGCACTGATCACCGGCCACCCGTTGGCCCGGCGGACTGGCCCGCAACTGCCGCCGTCGATGTTCAACCACAGCGATGCCAACTGCGTGCGCAGCCTCTCGGTGTTGGCCACCGCCGGCACCGACGTGCTGATACCGGGCCACGGCGCAGTGTGGAAAGGCCCGATCGCCGAAGCAGTGCACCTGGCCGGGGGCTAGACCCCCCACCGCCGAGCGTGCGTGTCGGTCCGCCAACACGCCGTGCGGGCCGTACATTTCGCGCACCGTCGTCATCCACAGGGATGACTTTCCGCCCGCGGCGGGGTTGGACACCATCACCTCGTGCATGCAGAACTCGCAGCTCTCTTCAACAACCAGCACGGCGTGGCGACGACAGCTCAGATTATCGCCGTGACAAACAGGCGTCACCTCGACATGCTGCTGGATTGCACTGCAGTGGAACGCATCTGGCACGGTGTCTACAGCCTCGGACCCGCAGACACCGAGCGCAGGATCCGCGGGCTCGACCTCTCCTGTGGTGAAGAGATAGCCGTCTGCCTGGACACCGCTGCACTGTTCTACGGGTTCGACACCGAGGGTCGTGCCGACCTCCATGTACTTAACCCATCCGGCCACCAGCTTCGTCCCGCACCCGGCCTGGTCGTTCACCGCCGAACGGGCGTCCCATTGGCGTCGGCCTCGGGACGGCCGGCGAGCGCGCCTGCCTGGACCGCCGTCGAAGTCGCACGCACCCGAACGCGGCCGAGAGCCCTGGCCACTCTCGACGCCGCGTTGCGATCGGGCCGATGTGACCCGGCGGCACTGAGCGCCGCGATTTTCGCACAGGCAGGGCGGCGCGGCGTCGTCAACGTTCGCCAACTTCTTCCGCTCGCCGACGGCAGGGCAGAGTCGCCGATGGAGAGCGAGGCCCGACTGGTGATGATCGACGGCGGACTACCAACTCCGGTCTTGCAACATGAGGTAGTCGACGCCCGAGGTCGGCTGCGTCGTCTCGACTTTGCCTGGCCGGAGCAGTGGGTGGCTGCCGAGTACGACAGCGACGAATGGCATGCCGGGGCTGATGCGCTGCGGCGCGACCGGGAAAAGCTGGCCGCATTACAGGACCTCGGGTGGATGGTGGTGCCAATCGTGGCCGACGACGTACGGCGCCGGCCGCAGCTACTGGTGAACCGCATCGGCAGCCACCTCAGCCGGGCCCGAGTGTCGTGAGAGTGCGCCAACTGCCCACTGTGGGCGGCGTGTCGGCGCGCCGACACGCACGCTCGCGGGGAAGGGGGCTCTAACTCAGCGCACGGTCGAGGTCGGCAATCAGGTCCTCGGTACCTTCCAGGCCGACCGAGATCCGCACCACACCGTCACCGAGGCCGATAGCGGCGCGACCCTCGGGACCCATCGCGCGGTGGGTGGTGGTTGCCGGGTGGGTGATCAAGGATTTGGAGTCGCCGAGGTTGTTGGAGATGTCGATCAGCGAAAGCTTGTCCAGCACCTCGAAGGCGCGTTGCTTACCCGCACCCTCAGGTGCCTCGAGTTCGAAGGTGACGACTGTGCCACCGCCGCTCATCTGGCGCTTGGCCAGATCATGTTGGGGGTGCGACGGCAGGAACGGATAGCGCACCCAGCGCACAGCCGGGTGGTCCTCCAGGAATTCAGCGACCCGCAGGGCTGAGGCATTGCTGTAATTGACCCGAACCGACAGTGTTTCAAGGCCTTTGAGTAAGACCCAGGCGTTGAAAGGGCTCAGAGCAGGACCGGTGTGGCGCATCAGCGTCTGCACCGGGCCGTCGATGTACTCCTTGTCTCCCAGAATCGCTCCGCCGAGCACTCGACCCTGGCCGTCGATGTGCTTGGTGCCCGAGTAGATCACGACGTCCACCCCCAGAGGGAGGCCCTGCTGTAGCAGTGGAGTGGCGAAGATGTTGTCCAACACCACTTTCGCTCCGGCGGCATGGGCCATCTCGCAGACCGCGGCGATGTCGACCAGGGACTGCATCGGATTCGACGGCGTCTCGAAGAAGACCGCCTGGGTGGGGGTGCTCAGGGCCTGCTCCCACTGATCGAGGTCGGTGCCGTCGACGAAGACGGTCTCCACACCCCAGCGCGGCAGGATCTCGTTGCACACCACGAAGCACGACCCGAACAGGCTGCGGCCGGCGACCAACCGATCGCCGGCACCCAGCAGCGCACCCAGTCCGGTGAATACCGCGGCCATTCCCGACGATGTGGCGAACGCCGCGGGCGCACCCTCAATGAGTCGGAGTCGTTCCTCGAACATCGCGATGGTCGGGTTCCCATAGCGGGAGTAGACGAACCGGTCGATCTCGCCGGTGAATGCCTTCTCCGCGGAAGCCGCCGAGTCATAGACGTACCCCGACGTCAGAAACAACCCTTCGGAGGTCTCATCGAATTCCGAGCGCAGCAGGCCACCGCGAACGCCGATGGTGGCCTGGCTGACCCCGTCCGGCAGTGGGGCCGGGATCCGTACCGACGGGACCTCATCGGCGGTCATGACTGCTTCCAGGGGAGGCCCTCGGCGCGCCAGCCTGTTACACCGCGGTGGCCGTTCGCGTCGAGTTGCCCCTCAAAACCCTCCAGCATGTTGTAGGCCGGCGCGATGCCGGCGGCGGTGGCGGCCTGCGCGGCCGGTATCGACCGGTTGCCGGATCGGCATAGGAAGATCACCGGGCGCTCACCCGGGGTGACGCCGGCGGCGATCAGATCGGCGACGAAGTTCTGGTTGCGTCCCGCGGCAGTCATCCACTGCACGGATACGACGTCGCGGCCGAGACTGGACAGGTCGGGTACCCCAACCCACGTCCACTCTGCGTCGGTGCGAACATCAACGAGAACCGCGTCAACGTTGTCGTTGAGCAGCTTCCAGCTTTCCTGCGGGGTGATATCTCCGGCGTAGCTCACATTATGGAGCCTACCGGGGGCCGGCTGAACACACCGTCCACTGCCCGTTCTCCCGAACGAACGTCGTCGGCGTGGCGATCTTGTCCTCAGGCGCCTTCTCGAAGTGATAGACCACCGTCGCGGTTGCCCGATCCCCGCTGACGGAGATCTCCGTGACGTCATCGACGAACCGGGCCCCCCTGGCATTCACGGACTGCCGTTGATCGCCGAGGACGCCGGATTCGGTGCCCTGCTCCGCGATACAGGTGAAGGTGCGGAAGTCGGCGTAATCCCCTCGCTGGAGGGCGTCGTTGTGGCCGACAGCGGCGAGCCCGACCCGGGTGTCGTCTGGCTGGTCGTCACCGGGCATCAGCCGCAGCACCCAGAATGCGGCCAGGGCGACCGCCAGAACTGCCAGCGCGGACAGAATCGGCAGCAGGCTGCTCCGGTTCTTGCCGGATTCGGTCATTGGAGGCCTTTCCTCAATTACGACCCGGCCAGTGCCAGGCGGGCTCATCGAGCAGTCCCTGGCCCGCAATGCTGGTCTGGCCGTCGATTTTGGTGAGTGCCAGGGTGCTCAGATCCTCGCCGAGTCGATCTCGCAGCGCATCCACCAGCGCAGCCGAGTGCGTGACAACAACTGTCTGCGAGCGTTCGCAGGCCCGTGCGATCAGGCCGGCCAAGGCCGGCAGCAGATCCGGATGCAGGCTGGCTTCAGGCTCGTTGAGCACCGTCAACTCGGCCGGGCGCGGACTCAGCAGCGCAGCCAACCACAGCAGGTAACGCAGGGTGCCATCGGAGAGTTCGGCGGCCGTCAGTGGGCGCAGCATGCCCGGTTGCGTCAGCATCGTCTCAAATCGGCCGTCGCTGAGGCTGATCTGCACGCAGCTACCCGGAAAGGCCTCGTCGACCGACTCCGACAATGCGGTGCTGTCGCCGATTTCGGCGATCGTCTGAAGTGCGGCGGCCAAATCGGCGCCGTCATGACCGAGAACCATTGTTCGCGTACCAATCTGAGGCGCTCGCGCGGGAGCCGTGCTGTCTGTTCGGACGTGATCGTAGAAACGCCAGGACCGCATGCGCTCACGCAGTTGCATCAATTCGGGCGCGACCTTCGGGTCGGCTAATTCGCTGAGCATGCTGTCGAAGGGTCGCAGCGCGGTCGCCGTCCGGATCCAGCCGCCGTCGGCGTCACGGACGCGCACCCCCGGACCCGAACGCTCGGCGAGCAGAGTCGCGGGCCGAAGCAGCGCACCGGCCCAGACGGCCTCCGACTTGACCTCCGGATCCAGCCCGAAGGCGGTCTGCCCGGGCTGCGGCAGCCCGAGATCCATCGCGTAACCGAAATCGGCGCCGGCAAAGCCGAGTTTGAGGCTGACCGGGCCCTTGCGCCCCGACCCGGCCCACATTGTCGAGGCCAGTCCGCCCTCGCGGGCCAACGCGTTGACCGCGCCGTTGCGCGCGGAATCGGCGAGCAGTCGCAGGGTGCGGTACAGACTCGACTTACCGCTTCCGTTTGGACCGGTGACGACGGTGCACCTCCGCAGCGGGACGACCAGCCGGCGCAGCGACCGGTAGTTCTCCACGGCGAGGGTGTCGAGCACGGCGAAACCCTATCGGGAGACGAAAATGTCGGGATGCATCGCGCGCCGAATATCCCTCCACTTCTCTGGGAACGCATCGGCGAGGTCGTCTCGAGTCGGCGGTCCTGGGTGCTGGCACTGGTCGTCGCCGCCGTGGGCGGCGCCCTGCTGGGCCTGATCCCCCAAAGTGCGACGGCCGACCAGTCGCCGGTGGTCCTGCCGGCCGGGGCTGAGTCTGTCCGCGCAGCCGAGTTGGGCCGGCAGTTCCCCGACGGCGACGCCACACCGGTTCTGCTGGTGATCAGCCGCGGCGACGGCGCCGATCTCACGCCAGACGATCTCGCCGCGGGCCAGCAGGCCCGCGAGCGGATGGCCGGGGTGAGCGGTGCCCTCGCCGGCCCCGGGCCGCCACTGATCCCGGCTGCCGATAACAGGGCGGCGGTGGCGCCGGTGTTGTTGAGCCCGGACCTCACCGGCTTCGCCCTGTCCAACACGGTGACCGGGCTGCGTGAGGCCGCGCGCGACGGCCTGCCGGACACCTTGGTGGCCAACGTCACCGGAGGACCGGCGTTCGGCGCCGACATCGCCAACTCCTTCGCCGGGGCCAACATCAACCTGATCGCTGTCACCGGAGCCGTCGTCGCACTACTGCTGATCATCACCTATCGATCCCCGGTGCTGTGGCTGGTGCCACTGCTGGTGATCGCCTTCGCCGATCGGATCGGGGCGGTAACTGGCGCGGCCGTGGCCGAGGCGGCGGGTCTGGGCGGCGACGGGTCAACCTCGGGCATCACCAGCGTGCTGGTGTTCGGCGCGGGCACCAACTACGCACTGCTGCTCATCTCACGCTATCGCGAGGAACTGCGACGCCAACCCGTTCACCGACAGGCACTTCGCACTGCGGTGCGCTTCGCCGGTCCGGCGATCGTCGCCAGTAACGCCACCGTCGTTCTGGCATTGCTCTGCCTACTACTGGCCTCCTCGCCCACCACCCGCAGCCTCGGGGTGCAGGCCGCCGCGGGCCTGGTGGTGGCCGCCATCTTCGTCCTGCTGGTCCTACCACCACTGCTGGCTCTATTCGGTCCAAGGTTGTTCTGGCCCTTCATCCCTCGCGTGAGCGCCGAGGAGATCACCACCACCGGAGTCTGGCATCGGATAGCCGACTGGGTGTCAGGTCATGCGGGACGGGTCACGCTGGCGTCTACCGTCGCCCTCGGCGTCCTGGCCACCGGTCTGATCGGCATCCCGATCGGTCTGTCGCTGATCGATCAGTTCCGGGTGCGCGCCGATTCGGTCACCGGGTTCACGATCCTGGCCGCGCACTTCCCCGGCGGGTTGACCGACCCCACCCGGGTGATCGCCCGCACTGATGCGGCCCCCGCGGTGGCGACGGCGATCTCGGCCACGCCGGGTATCGCCTCGGTGACATCGGCGGGGGTTTCCGATACCGGTCTGAGCCAGTGGCAGGTGGTACTGGACGCTGCACCGGCTTCCGATGCAGCGTTCACCGCCGTTGCTGCACTTCGCGATTCGGTACGACAAGTCGCTTTCGATGCGATCGTCGGCGGATCGGACGCCACCGCGTTGGACACCACCAACATCGCCGTCCGGGACCGCTGGGTGGTGATCCCGGCGATCCTCGTCGTTGTGCTCGCAGTGCTCTTTGTGCTGCTGCGTGCAGTGCTGGCGCCACTGGTGCTGATGGCCACGACGACACTGTCGACACTCGCGGCGCTGGGAATGGGCGGTTGGGTCAGCGTGCACCTGCTGGGCTTCCCGGCACTGGACAACACGACCCCGTTGTTCGCATTTCTGTTCCTGGTGGCCCTCGGCGTGGACTACACAATCTTTTTGGTCACCCGGGCCCAGGAGGAGACCCCCCACCACGGCACCCGCGGCGGAATCGTGCGCGCGGTGTCGGCAACCGGCGCCGTGATCACCAGTGCCGGAATCGTATTGGCCGCGGTGTTCGCCGTACTCGGTGTGCTGCCATTGGTCGCGCTGACCCAGTTGGGCATCATCGTCGGCCTGGGCATTCTGCTGGACACCTTCGTGGTGCGCACTGTCGTGATCCCGGCGCTGTTCACACTTGTCGGCCCGGCGATCTGGTGGCCGGCGTTCACCCGTGACGAGATCGAGCCCCAAAACTGAGTCGGGTGCGATTCGAAAGTCGCTATTTCCCTTCCCGCACGGGCAGAGTGCCATAGATTCTGCGGCATGGGGAATCTAGCGGTGAAACTCGACGGATGGTCGCAACTTCATTTCGGCAAGCTCATCTCGCGCTACGGGTACCGGTTACTGACCCGAAGGATCGGCGAGGAGGAAATCTACTTCCTCAACTTCGGTTATGAGGAGGACCCGCCCATGGGTCTGGTTTTGGACCCCGCAGATGAGCGTGACCGTTACTCCATCCAGCTTTACCACCGCACCGCCGCCCAAGTCGACCTGACCGGCAAGGACGTGCTGGAGGTCAGTTGTGGACATGGCGGCGCGGCCTCCTACATCACCCGGACCATGCATCCGCGCAGCTACACCGGACTTGACTACAACCCGGCGGGTATCGAGTTCTGCAAAAGCAAGCATCATCTTCCGGGATTGACGTTCGTCCACGGCGACGCCGAAAACCTGCCATTCCCCGACGGGTCGTTTGACGCCGTCATCAACGTCGAGGCCGCGCATCTATACCCCGACTATCCCCGGTTCCTCCGAGAGGTGGCGCGGGTCCTTCGTCCGGGTGGCCATTTTCTTTACGCCGACCTGCGGGAGCGCAGCTACCTCGCGACATGGGAAGCCGAGATGGCCAGCGGACCGCTCCGCGAGCTTTCCGACTTCAGCATCGACGACGGTGTGCTCCGTGGCCTGGAGAAAAATTCCGAGCGCCACATCGAACTGATTAACAGGATCACTCCCAAGCCGCTGCGCCGATTCGGCCAGGAGATCGCCGGCGTCGAGGGTGGCGGGAAGTACCAGCAGGTCAAGGACGGCCTGCTGTCCTACCGCATTTTCCTTTTCGTCAAGGACTGAACCTGACGCACGGTCACGGTCCTTAGTCCTCCCGGTGACTCGCGAACGCCCCGTCCCGAAATAGGAACAGGATGCTGACGACCAGCACCCAGACCGGGAACGCCAGCGTCAGCCACATACTGGCCTCGGCGCCGATGATCAGGGCCACCGCCAACAGGTAGGTGAGAAAGACCAGCCAGCGTGGCATCAATCCGGTACGCAGCCAGATGGTGGCCAGCGACATCATGAACACCGCCGCCATCCGCAACGCATAGGTCTTGGACAGGTGCAGCAGCAGCATCTGGCCGAACACCTCGAATCCGGAACCGGCGATTACCCCCTCGCCGAGGTCACGGCTCGTGGCGGCGAGAGCGCCGCCCACCGCGGCGGTAGTGAACATCATCGCCAGGAAGAGCAGGCCGCTGCCGAGGGTGACGGTGCCAAAGAACTTGTCCTCGAAGCCCCCAAGGTCGGCCCGCACCACACCGATGAACCACAGGAAGCAGACGCCGGCGAACGGCATCAACTCCGCAGCGAGCCGGATTTTTTCGTTACCAGACTCGAGCCATTGTGAACCCGGCTGCGCCCCTTCGGGCAATGACGAGCGGATCAAGATGATGGAGATGCCGAACAGCAGCGCGAACAGAACGCCCGCCAACGCGGCGGCGCGGGGAGTGGTGAGCGTGTTCAGCACTCGGGGTTGATGTTGAGCCACCGGCACAGTCTGACAGCAGAAGGCGCGCTCAGGGTTGGCCGGGTTTCAGACTGACCATCAGTCCGTGGGCTTCTGCTAGGACCTTCCCGTCGGCGTCGGTGAGTGCGGAGTTGACGAAGGTCTTACGGCCCTCGACGTTCGAGGCCCAGCCACGCACCGTCAAACCCACGTCGATCGGGGTGACGTTGCGATAGTCGACGTGCAGGTAGGCGGTGCGACTGATCGGCCGGGCGGTGGCGTGGATGACCATCCCGAACACCGAGTCGAATAGCAGCGGCAGCACGCCGCCGTGGACCGCGGAGTTGCCGCCGACGTGGTAACGACTGAACTGAACCGCTACCTCGACACCGTCGGCGTCGAAGCGGCGCAACCGAAACGGCGGCATCAACAGGCTGCCTCCGCCGGGCAGATCGGGCACCCGGGCAGCGGGCCCGACCCCCTCGTCCGCCTCATACGGTGTCAGCAGAGCGTTGAGTTCCTCGACCCGGTCGGCGGCGATCTCCCAGGTATCCGGGTCTGGGTCCGCCGAGACCGCGAGGTCCTGCGCTCGGCGCATGGCGGTCACGAAGCGGCCGAATCCCGGCCCCGGATCGGCTGGGGAGAACCGCGGGAAGCCGCCTCGTCGCTGCGTCTGCGGATCCTCGGTGGTATCGGTCACCGGCGAAGCACGTCGCGGCGCACGATGGTCTGTTCCCTACCCGGACCAACCCCGATACACGAAACCGGGGCTCCGGCAAGCTCTTCCACGCGTAGCACGTAGTCCCGGGCCTTGCCGGGCAGGTCGTCGAATTCCCGCGCGGCGGAGATGTCCTCCCACCAGCCCGGCAATTCCTCATAGATCGGCACCGCCCGGGCGATGTCGCTCTGGGTCATCGGCATGTCATTGGTGCGCTTGCCGTCGATCGTGTAGCCGACACACACCGGCACGGTCTCCAGGCTGGACAGGACGTCGAGCTTGGTCAGGAAGTAGTCGGTGATGCCGTTGACCCGGGTGGCGTATCGGGCGATGACCGCGTCAAACCAGCCGCAGCGTCGCCGACGGCCGGTGGTCACCCCGATCTCGCCACCGGTCTTGGACAGGTACTCGCCGCTTTCGTCGAACAACTCGGTGGGGAACGGCCCCGAGCCGACCCGGGTGGTGTACGCCTTGAGGATTCCCAGCACGGTGGTGATTCGGGTGGGGCCGATACCGGAGCCGACCGCGGCACCGCCGGCGGTGGGATTGGACGACGTGACATAGGGATAGGTCCCGTGATCGACGTCGAGCAGGGTGCCCTGGGAGCCCTCCAACAGCACGGTCTCCCCAGCCTCCAGTGCGTTGTTGAGCAGCAGTCGGGTATCGGCGATCCGGTGCGCGAAGCCCGCGGCCTGAGCCAGCAGGGTATCGACGATCTCATCGGGATCCAGGGCCTTGCGGTTGTAGATCTTTACCAGCACCTGGTTCTTGAACTCGCACGCGGCAGCGACCTTGGCGGCCAACAGGTCAGGATCACAGACGTCAGCGGCCCGGATTCCCATCCGGGCGATCTTGTCCTGGTAACACGGTCCGATCCCGCGCCCGGTGGTGCCGATCTTCTTGCTACCCATATAGCGCTCGGTCACCTTGTCGATCGCCACGTGATAGGGCATCAACAGATGGGCGTCGGCGGAGATCAGCAATTGCGAAGTGTCGATCCCGCGGTCATCGAGGCCCCGAAGCTCGGCGAGTAGCACTCCGGGATCCACCACGACGCCATTGCCGATCACGTTGGTGACCCCGGGCGTCAGAATGCCCGACGGAATGAGGTGCAGAGCGAAGTTCTCGCCCGTCGGCAGTACCACGGTATGCCCGGCGTTGTTTCCGCCCTGGTACCGCACGACCCACTGAACACGTCCACCGAGTAGGTCGGTGGCCTTCCCCTTGCCCTCGTCGCCCCACTGGGCGCCGATGAGGACGATTGCCGGCATGGCCTGACCCCGCTTCGCTCCTGGCATATTGTTTCCAGCCGGTTCGTAACCCTATCGGAGCAGCGCGAGGAGTGTCGTTGATCAGCACCGAAGTCATCGTGTTGCGCTTCGGCGGACGCCGGCTACCGCGCGCACTGGCAGCCCTGCCCTGTCGGGAGGCCGACGGCATGCGCGCAATTGACGCGGCGATCCGCGACGTGCGGCGGGTCGTCGTCGCCGGATCCCCGACGGATCTGGCTTCGGTGCTGACCCGGCTGATGCGGACCGAGAGCCTTGACGTTGAGGTCGCCCATGTCGACGGACGGCGCGGCGCGCGGCGGGCCGTGAACGGGGTAGCCCGACGGGTGCCGCTGATCCGCGATGAGACCGCGACCGTGCTGGTCGGAGCCGCGTTGTGGCTGCCGCCCGAGGGCTGCGCAGTGATCCGGGGGGAAACCGTGGTGGATGACGCGGTGCTCTTCGACGGCGCGGTTGGCGCCGTGCGGATCGAGCCGACGACAGCGTTGCCGGGACTGCGTGCCACGGTGTCAGCCGGGCGTCTCCGGCGGCGCTGGCTGGCGGGCCGGGCGGTTCAGCTGGGTACCACCGGCGCCCGAGTGGTCCGCGACGGCGTGGAAGGACCCCGTGAGGTCAAGCGGTCGACGTTCTATCGGCACACCACCGGCTGGTTGCGGGTGGGCTGAGGAACCTATAACCGGGGTCGCCGCCGCGACCGTCACCGTCGACGGGACCGGGTAGTTTCGGTGAGGTGAGCGTTCGCCCGTTACACCAGTCGGTGCGCCCGAGCCCGATCTTCCTGGTTCTCGTCGGGCTCACCGCCCTCGGTGGCGTCATGGCCTGGATGGCCGCCCAGAACACCCGGCCGCTGGCCTACGCCGGGGTGTTCGTGTTCGTGATCGCCGGGTGGGTGGTGTCCCTGTGCCTGCACGAGTTCGGCCACGCCTACACCGCCTGGCGCTTCGGTGACCACGATGTGGCCGCGCGGGGCTATCTGACGTTGAACCCGCTGAAGTACTCCAGTCCGCTGCTGTCACTGGGCCTGCCGTTGTTGTTCATCGCATTGGGCGGGATCGGCCTGCCCGGCGGCGCGGTCTACATCCGCAGCGGCTTGATGACACCGCGCCAGCGCACCCTGGTGAGCCTGGCCGGGCCACTGGCGAACCTGGTACTGGCGATCGTGTTGCTCGGGGCCACGCGATTGTTCTACGACCCCGAGCACGCGGTGTTCTGGGCAGCCGTGGCGTTCCTGGGCTTCCTCCAACTCACCGCGCTGATGTTGAACCTGTTGCCGATTCCCGGACTCGACGGTTTCGGTGCCCTGGAACCGCATCTGAGTCCGTCGCTCCAGCAGAAGTTGGAACCCGTCAAGGGGTACGGCTTTGTGATCCTGCTGGTCGTGCTGCTCGCACCGGGGCCCAACCGCTGGTTCTTCTCGACGGTCTTCGCGCTGTTCGATCTGTCCGGCGTGCCGGGCACGTTGGCTTCCGTCGGCAACCAGCTGACCAGATTCTGGTCGGCCTGGCTATAGCGGCCGCACAAAGTCGTACGGCAGCGGACCCCCTCACCGCTGCCGTACCGACGTAACGGTAGGCCCTTCAGAGGCGCCCCGCCAGGGACCGGCGGTAATCCGCTGGCATCTCAGGGGTTCCGGTGGCAGTAAATTGCCACCCATGAGCGCCGGACATAACCATGGCGATGCCGACACCCGGGTGAGCCGAATGGTGATGGCGGCCGCGATCCTGACCGTCTTCTTCGCCGTCGAAGTGACCACCGCCCTGTCGATCGGCTCGATCGCATTGCTCGCCGATGCCGGACACATGCTCACCGATCTGGTGGCATTGTTCATGGGCCTGACCGCCGTCCTGCTCAGCCGGCACGGCCCGGCATCGGCGGCCCGAACCTACGGCTGGCATCGCGCCGAGGTGTTCACCGCGGTCGCCAACGCCATGCTGCTACTCGGGGTCGCGGCGTTCATCCTCTACGAGGCTTTCCATCGACTCGGCGACGCTCCGAACGTTCCCGGCTGGCCGATGATCGTGGTGGCATTGGCCGGACTGGCGGCGAACGTGGCCGTAGCACTGCTGCTGCGCTCGCAAGCCGCGGAGAGCCTCGCCGTCAAAGGTGCCTACATGGAGGTCATCGCCGATGGGGTCAGCAGTGTCGGCGTCCTGATCGCTGGCATCGTGACGGTGACGACGCGTTGGCCGTATGCCGACATCGTGGTGGCCGTCCTGGTCGCGCTGTGGGTGCTGCCGCGGGCCGTCGCACTGGCGCGGGCCGCGTTGCGGATCCTGTCGGAGTCCTCGCCGCAACACATCGACGTCGACGAACTCCGCGCGGCACTGTCGGCGGTCGACGGCGTGACCGAGGTCCACGACCTGCACGTGTGGACCCTGGTGCCAGGCAAGGACATGGTGACCGCACACCTCATCAGCAACGGGCAGTCCGCGCGGATCCTCGATGATGCGCGCGCGGTGCTGGCTTCCCGTGGCCTAGCGCACGCCACCGTCCAGGTCGAGGCGCCCGGATCCGCCGACGAGTGCCCGGGGCAGAGCACCTGCTAGCCCGCGTGACCGACCGGTATCAGCCCAGGCCGAGTTCGGCACGAGCCGCCGGGTCGCAGTCGTCCAGTAGGTCCCGACAGCGGGCGAACTCATCGGTCTCGCCGATGGCATCGGCCGCGCGGGCCAGGGCGGCGACACAGCGCAGGAATCCCCGATTGGGCTCGTGCCGATAGGGCACCGGCCCGAACCCTTTCCAGCCATTTCGCCGCAACTGATCAAGACCGCGGTGATACCCGGTCCGGGCGTAGGCGTAGGCGGTGATCACCTTGTCGGCCGCCAGGGCGTCGGTGGCCAGTTGTGCCCAGGCCACCGAGGCGGTGGGATGGGAAGCGGCCACTCCGGCCGGGTCTGCACCGGCCGCGAGTTCGGCTTCGGCTTCGATGTCGGCGGGCAGGAGCACAGGTTGGGGTCCCAGGAGATCGCCAAAGGATGTCATGGCCCCAGGATGTCACGAGCTGAGTCGGTGTCGGCCCCCGCGTCGCAGCGAATAGCCCACCGCACCCGCTAGGGTCGAGCCATGTCGAACCCGTCCGGGACCGATCGCGACGAAGGCGAACCGACCCACGATCCGATCACCGAAGTGATCGAAATCGGCGATGTCGTCGGCCCGGTTGATGACCCCACCGGCGAACGCCGTTACACCGCACCGGGTTTCGATGCGGGATCGACACAGATCATCGACCGAGTGCCGGATGCCGACACGGAATTGATCGCAACACCGCTGACTGCGACTCCTCAGCCGCGCACTGCAGCCCCGCAAACAATCGCGCCACAGGCGGGGGTTCGCCGGCGACCGGCCTGGCTGTTACCGGTGGTCCTGGCCGTTTGCGTGTTGGCCGCCGCCGCGATCCTCGGCGTTGTGCTGGTGCGCTACACAGCTTCCTCGAAGCTGTCCCAGCAGCAGGACATGGTGCGGTCCACGATCGCGAACTTCGACACCGCGGTGCGCACCGGCGACCTGGCGACGCTGCGCGGTATCACCTGCGGCCAAACGCGGGACAACTACGTCAATTACGACGATCGCACCTGGGCCGACGCCTACGCCCGCATCGCGGCCGCCCAGCAGTACCCGGTGGTGGCCAGCATCGACGAGGTGATCGTCAACGGCGATCAGGCCGAGGCCAACGTCACCTCGTACCTGGCGTCGGATCCCGCCACCACCTCGGTCCGCAGCTTCGATCTGCAGTTCCGCGACGAGCAGTGGAAGATCTGCCAGTCGGCTTAAGCCGACACACTGCGGCCGGAGCTGTGCAGATCGTTGCAGGCCTCGATGATGCGCTCGGTCATGCTCGCCTCGGCCTTCTTGAGGTAGCTGCGCGGGTCGTAGAACTTCTTGTTGCCGACTTCGCCGTCGATCTTGAGCACGCCGTCGTAATTGGCGAGCATGTGTCCGGCGATCGGCCGGGTGAAGGCGTACTGGGCGTCGGTGTCGACGTTCATCTTCACCACTCCGTAGCGCAGGGAATCCTCGATATCGGACTTCAGCGACCCCGACCCACCGTGGAAGACGAAGTTGAAGGGCTGGGCGCCGTCGGCCAGGCCGAGTTTGGCCGCCGCCACCCGCTGCCCCTCAGCGAGCACCTCCGGCTTGAGCACCACGTTGCCCGGCTTGTAGACGCCATGGACGTTGCCGAAGGTGGCGGCCAGCAGGTACCGGCCGTTTTCACCAACGCCGAGGGCGTCGACAGTCCGCTCGAAGTCCTCCGGAGTGGTGTAGAGCTTCTCGTTGATCTCGGCCTCGACGCCGTCCTCCTCACCACCGACCACGCCGATCTCGATCTCCAAGATGATCTTCGCCGCCACTGCCTGGGCGAGGAGTTCCCGCGCGATGGTCAGGTTGTCGGCGATCGGCACCGCCGAACCGTCCCACATGTGGGACTGGAACAGCGGCGGACGACCCGCTCGCACCCGCTCGGTGGAAATCAGCAGCAGTGGACGCACATAGGTGTCGAGCTTGTCCTTGGGGCAGTGGTCGGTGTGCAGGGCGACGGTGACGGGGTACCTGTCGGCGATGACGTGGGCGAACTCCGCCAGCGCCACCGCACCGACGACCATGTCCTTCACGCCAAGCCCCGAGGCGAATTCGGCGCCACCGGTGGAAAACTGGATGATGCCGTCACTGCCGGCGTCGGCGAACCCCTTGATCGCGGCGTTGACGGATTCCGATGAGGTGCAGTTGATGGCCGGGAACGCGAACGCGTGCTCCTTCGCTCGGTCCAGCATCTCCGCATAGACCTCGGGCGTGGCGATGGGCATGGGGAAGTCCTCTCGGGCTGATCGGGGCGTCTGAGAGGCAGTATGTCAAACCGCACCCGTATCTTGGGGCCTCATGGCCACCACCGTGCTCGCCCTGCCGAGCATCCTGGACCCGATGTACTAGCTGGGCGAGGGCGGCGCGGAGCCCTGGGCGGGGATTCTTAGGGCGTCACCGGTACGCACCGAAGTCTGTTTGCTCCTCGGAGATCCCCAGCCGTCGTTCGATCAAGAGCAGTCCCACGACGATCAGAATGCCGACGAAGAACAACAGCAGCACCATGGCGCCGTCGGTGGATGGCGCGAGCAGATCGCGGTCCTCGGACTGCCACGGCCAGAGTGCCCGCAGCGACCCCACCATGAGGCCGGTGATGACGACGAGGGTGATCCGAGCCCGGTTGGCGAGCAGCCACTTCAGCAGCGTGACGAACGACGCGAGACCGACGATGGCGCCGAGTCCGAAAAGTGCGATGTAGCCGAAGTTGCGGTCGTTCACGGCGCTGATGGTCGTCTCGTACATGCCGACCGACAGCAGCAGGAATGAACCGGAGACCCCGGGCAACACGAGGGCGCAGATGGCCACGGCCGCCGCCAAGACGATCACGATCGGGCCGGGGTCGGTGATATTGGCCGGTGGCACGCCCGTGAGCCAGAACAGGAAGATCGCCGCCGCCGCCCCGGCGGCGAGGTCCTTCGCTCGCCATGCGCCCGGAGGCGTGCGGAGCACCATGTGCGCCGGCACATACACACCCGCGAGCACCAGTCCGAAGAACAGCGCCCGCATTCGAACCGGATATTCCTCCAGCAGGGGCCCGATGAATCGCGCTCCGAGGATGAGCGCGGTGACCATGCCGATCGCCACGGGGATCAGGATTCGCCACGGCAGACCGATGAAGGTGGCGGCAGAGGAACGCGCGGAGGCTTTCCCGGTACCGAGGCCGAGGAGTTGCCGCGCGGAGAGCACCAGATTGGCGACCGCGTTGATCAGCGTCTCGTAGATGCCGACGATCAGTGCGACCGTTCCGCCACTCACGCCGGGGATGACTTCGGCAACGCCGATGAGTGCGCCACGGACAAGGTTGGTGGTTGAGGCAAGCACGTAGACACGCTAACGGCTGCGGGCCCGGATGTGAGTGACCACCGGTGGTGATGCGCTCGCCGAGTCGGGAGGACTTCTGCCGACTGAACCCCTACGGGGCCCGCGAGACCGAATTCGCGGCCTCCATCAGCATCCAGCCCGATACCTGCACCGAAAGATCGTGCTCGGGGGAAGCCGGGGCGCCGGCGACGGGTAACTCGGCGACCCGGTTCCAGAACGCTCCGAACAGCGGCAGGCCTTCGACGTCCTGGCGGTTATCCCAGGCCGCGCGGGCCGACGCCAGCACGATCGCAGCGGCGGTATCGCGCGCCGCGGCGTCGGCATCGGAGTCGCCGGGCAACGAGGTGGCGGCCAGCGCGAGGTAGCGTGCCGTGATGCCGGCGAACAGTCCGCCGTCCCCACCACCGCCGCCCTTGAGAACTCCCTGCGGCGCCATCTGCTCGTCGATCGCGGCCACCAACCGCCGCACCCGGGCGGCGTGCCTTTCGTCGCCGGTGCGGATGGTCAACTCTGTTTCCAGGCCCACCACCACACCCTGGCAGTAGGTGTACTGGGCCCGGACCAGCGAGCCGGCTTTGATGCCGTCGAAGACCAGATGGGTCTCCGGGTCGATCAGCGTCTCGTCGATCCAGTCGGCCATCTGCTCGGCCCGACGCAAGCGGCCGTCGTAGCGGGCGAGGAAGATGCCGGCCGGACCATTCGCCGGGGCGTTGAAGAACTGATCCTGCTTTCGCCAGGGGATTCCGCCGCCGTCCTCGGGCACCCACGAGTTAATGAGTTGATCGGCCAGCGTCGCCAGCGCCCGAGGGCTCGGGACACCGACGAGTCGGTCGGCACGCTCCAAGGCCAAGGCCAGCCACGCCATGTCGTCGTAGTAACTGTTGGTCCACCTGCCGTTGTTGCGTGCAAGGTGACCGCGGATCTGCCGTCTGATCGACTCGACCCGCTCGGGTTGCGGATCGCGCACCTGGGCGTCGACGAGGGTGTCCAGCAGGTGGGCCTGCCACCAGTAGTGCCAGGTGCCGAAGGTCGCGTCCTTGCGGGTGGGCGGCCAGCCCACCACACCGAGTTGGGTGGCCGGCAGCTGCCAGAGTCGCCGGAGATGGCGTTTGGCAACAGCAGCCTCGGCACTGCCCGCCCGGTTCATCCACTGCTGATCCATGGCAGCTAATCCTGCCCTACCAGGCCTGAGACAGGTCAGCCCAGTGTCTGATCCAGGCGTGCATGGCGATTCCGGCAGCGGCACCGGCGTTGATGCTGCGCGTCGAGCCGAACTGGGCGATCGATACGGTCAGCGCGGCGCCGCGGCGAGTCGCCTCGGAGATGCCCGGCCCCTCCTGGCCGAATACCAGCAGGCAATCCCGGGGCAGCACGGTCTCTTCGAGACGCACAGCTCCGGCAACGTTGTCGACCGCGACCACGGTGAGCCCGGCATCGGCGGTGAAGGCCAGCAGATCCTCGGTACTGTCGTGATGCGCCAGCCGTTGGTAGCGGTCGGTGACCATGGCGCCGCGGCGGTTCCAGCGCCGGCGGCCGACGATGTGCACGACGTCGACGGCGAACGCATTTGCGGTCCGCACCACCGCCCCGATGTTGGCGTCGTTTCCGAAGTTCTCGATCGCGACCTGAAGCCGGTGCCGACGCCGGTCGATGTCGACGATGATCGCCTCACGCCGCCAATAGCGATACGCATCAACGACATTACGGCTGTCGCCGTGCTCGAGCAGCTCGGGGTCATACCGCGGATCGTCTGGTCGCGGCCCGGGCCAGGGACCGACTCCGGAGGCCGGGGTGGACCACTCGGTGGGACCGGGCCCCGGTCCATCTGACGGCATGGGGATGAGGGTATCGCCACATTTTCGAAGAATGACTCGATGACCGCCCTTGGCCGCTACCCGTGGGCGACGTTGACGCGGAGGATCCCTAGCGCGGGAACAGCAGTTGCACCCGGCCGAAGCGGCCGGCCGGACGTCCGACGATCGCCACCGCACCGGCCCCATCGGGCAGATCGGGCTGCGGTGTGGGGTCACCACCACCGGGCGCGGTCGGCAGTGCCACCCCGTCTAGAGTTCGCACCAGCATCGGTCCGGAGGCGGTGTCGAGTTCGACACCGGCCACCCGGCCGTACTCGACGATTGCGCGTCTCCAGGTGACGTCGGGATCCGGACCGACGCCGTCGGCACGAGCCTGCACCGCCAACCATTCCTCCAGCGCACAGTCTGGTGAATAGGTTCCGATCACGACTCCCTCGAAGCACCGACTCTCGTCGGTGTGCACGAGCGTTTCGTCAACGACATCGGTGTAGAGAACGCCGAGGTGTGACGCCCAACATTGCGCCGCCCAGTCCCGCAAGCGAGAACCTTCGAAGGTGTCGATCGGCCGGCCTCGGACAGCCGGGGCGTCGATCGGCCGGCCCCGGGCGATGGGGTCGTCGATCACCCGCGCCCGGGTGATGGCGACCGGCGGGCCGGGAGGCGGGGTCGGTAGCTCCGCGGTCATTTCTGCGATGTAGCCGGCGGTATCGGCGTCCCAGGTGTCCGGGCGGGCGACAACGAGCACCCGCCGATCGCGATGGACACCTGATATTGCATGGGCCACCGGGCCGGGATCGGGGCCGACGCAGATGACATCGACGACGTCATCCCAGGCGATCTCCGTGTCGGGCACCTCGGTCGACTCCGGAGACCGGACGTCGGCGGCGCGCCGGTTAACCGCGCCCCCGGCGCGCCTCGTCACCGCGCCCCCGGCACGTCTGTTGACCGCGCCCCCGGCGCGCCTGGTCACTGCGCAGGCAGCTCGAGATCGGCCAGACCGAGGATGCTGCGGTAGGGCACGCCCTCGTCCTCGATGGCCGCGGCGGCACCGGTGGACCGGTCCACCACGGTTGCCACCCCGATGACCGTCGCACCGGCGTCCCGGACGGCCCGCACCGCCGTTAACGCAGACCCTCCGGTGGTGCTGGTGTCCTCGACTACCAGAACCCGCTTGCCCGCCACCTCCGTGCCCTCGATAAGACGTTGCAGCCCATGTGTTTTCACCGATTTGCGGACTACGAACACGTCGATAGGCCGGCCGGGGGCATGCATAACCGCATACGCCACCGGGTCGGCTCCCAGCGTCAGCCCGCCAACCGCCGCATAGTCCCAGTCGACGGTCAGTTCCCGCATCAGGCGGCCGATCAACGGAGCGGCCCGGTGCTGGAGGGTGGCCCGGCGCAGATCAACGTAGTAGTCGGCTTCCCGGCCGGAGGACAACCTGACGCGGCCGAAGACCACCGACAGCCGCCGGACCAGGTCGATGAGTTCACCGCGAGCAGTCGCGTCGAGGTCAGGTGCGGTCACGGCCGCCTCCGATCCTCTTGGTGAGTGCGCGCACCAGACGTCGGGGCGCCACCCGGCCGACGGTGGTCAGCACCTTGTACTGCGTGCCGGGAATGCTCAGGACCTTGCCTTCGGCGACATCGGCAAGACTCTCGGCCACGACATCATCGACCCTCAGCCACAGTGGGCGCGGGATGGACGCCATATCAATCCCGGCACGCTGGTGGAACTCAGTGCGCACGAAGCCAGGGCACACCGCGTGCACGCCCACTCCGGTCCCAGCCAGTCCGTTGGCCAACCCCTCGGAGAAGGACACCACCCAGGCTTTGGAAGCCGAGTAGGTGGACCCGCGGCCGGAGAGCCGCAACAGGATCGAGATCGTCATCGCGATGCTGGGCAAACCGGCGACGCTGGCGATGTTGATCACCGATCCCCGGCCGGCGGAGAGCATCGGCGGCAGTGCCGCGCGGGTCAGCTGCATCACCGCGGTGACGTTGACGTCGAGTTGGCGCTGCAGCAGTGCGGGGTCGGCAGCGGCGAACTCACCCGAGGTGCCGAATCCTGCGTTGTTGACCAGCACCGTCACCCCGGCACCCAGGCGCGCGGCCACCCGATCCCGGCCGGAAACGTCGGCTAGATCCGCCGGCAGCACCTCGACCTCGACCCGATGGGCGGCGCGCAGTTCCGCGGCGAGATCGACGAGGCGATCAACATCTCTCGCCACCAGCACGAGGTCGTAACCGTCGCGGGCGAATCGGCGGGCGTACCCGGCTCCGAGGCCCGACGTGGGACCGGTGATCAGCGCTACGGGTCGGGGCATCCCGTCACCTTAACGGCTCCCGAAAATGCTCACAGCTGGTAGTTGGGAGCCTGGGTGCCGGTCCGGGGCCCGAGGATCGGCGGCGCATCGCTGCGGCCCTGCGGAAGTGCCTGCGGGCGTGCTGACGCGGCACTGCGGCGAGCCGCGGATTGCGCCGCGGCGGCTTGCGCCGGAATGGGCGGCAGAACTCTCAGGAGGTCGTTGAATTGCCGGACCGTGCGAAGGCCCTCGTCCCACTGGGTGCGGGTGGCCGAAATCGGCATCGCCACCAACGTCCAGTTCTCCTCGTTCCACATGATTTCGGCGCAGTCCGGGGCAGTGTGGGCAAACGTCACCAGGCGGCGGTCGCAGGCCCGCCGGGCCGCGTCGAGGTTGTTGGAGTACACCATCCGGGGACCGATCGCCCCCAGCAGCCAGACGTCGTTCTCCCGCGGTTCCTTGATGCCCTTGAGTCGAAGGTCCATCACGACGCCGGTGCCGACCTTGCGGTGCAACGCGACGACGGTGGCGACGTCCTCGAGGTCGAAGACATACACCGCTTCACCGCGGATCTGGCCGAGCACAACGTTGCGCGCACTGACCTCGCCGACGGTCGACATGACGCCGCGCTTCCAGCGCTCGACGATCTCCGAGGATTCCTGTTCGTAGTCGAAGCCGTGGGAACGCGCCCATGACTTTCGGCGTCGGCCCAGCCCCCGGCGTCGCCCGATGTCGACGTACAGCAGCACCGCCGCACCCACGAAACAGAGTGCGGACAGCGTGAACCAGAACGGGACCATTATTGGTAGCGTAACCGCTTCCCGCCGTTCACCGAGAGGCCCGGTAGGTCACAACAGGGTCACTGTTCCCAACGGGACTCAGCCCAGAATCTCCCAGCGGGAGTCAGCCCAGAATCAGGGAGTCGCCGTCGGGCGCGACGTTCACCGGAACGGCGTCCCCATCGACGACCTCACCGGCCAGCAGCAGTTTCGCGAGCTGGTCGCCGATTGCCTGCTGAACCAGTCGACGCAGGGGCCGGGCCCCGTAGACGGGGTCGAACCCCCGCTCGGCCAGCCATTCCTTGGCCGCCAGCGACACCTGCAGATCGAGGCGCCGCTGGGCCAGGCGCTTGGCCAGCTGGGTTAGCTGGATGTCGACGATCCGGACCAGTTCCTCAGGCTTGAGCGCTTCGAAGATGAGCACGTCATCGAGGCGGTTGATGAACTCCGGCTTGAACGCCGTGCGGACCGCCGCCATCACCTGATCGGGATCACCGCCGGAACCCAGATTGGAGGTCAGGATCAGGATGGTGTTGCGGAAGTCGACCGTGCGCCCCTGGCCGTCCGTCAGCCGGCCTTCGTCGAGCACCTGAAGCAGGACGTCGAACACATCCGGGTGAGCCTTCTCCACTTCGTCGAACAACACCACGGTGTACGGGCGCCGACGCACCGCCTCAGTGAGCTGGCCGCCCTGGTCATAACCGATGTAGCCGGGAGGGGCACCAACAAGCCTTGCGACGGAATGCTTCTCGCCGTACTCGCTCATGTCGATTCGGACCATCGCGCGCTCGTCGTCGAACAGGAAATCCGCCAGCGCCTTGGCCAACTCGGTCTTTCCGACACCGGTGGGACCGAGGAACAAAAACGATCCGGTGGGCCGGTTGGGGTCGGCGACCCCGGCCCGGCTTCGACGGACCGCATCAGAGACCGCCTGCACGGCTTGCATCTGCCCCACGACCCGCTTACCGAGTTCGTCCTCCATCCGCAGCAGCTTGGCGGTCTCACCCTCCAGCATCCGGCCGGCCGGGATCCCGGTCCACGACGCCACCACATCGGCGATGTCGTCGGGACCGACCTGCTCCTTGAGCATCACCGACCCCTGCGATTCGGCCACCGGCAGTGCTGCATCGAGCTTCTTCTCGACCTCCGGGATGCGGCCGTAGCGCAACTCCGCGGCCTTGGCCAGATCGCCGTCACGTTCGGCGCGGTCCGCCTCGCCGCGCAAAGTCTCCAGTTGCTCCCGGAAATCGCGGACGACGTCGATGGCGGTCTTCTCGTTCTGCCATCTGGTCGTCAACTCCGCGAGCTTCTCCTTCTGGTCGGCCAACTCCGCACGCAGTTTCTCAAGCCGATCCTTGGATGCCGCGTCCTCCTCCTTGGACAGCGCCATCTCCTCGATCTCCAGCCGACGAACGAGTCGCTCGACCTCGTCGATCTCGACGGGCCGCGAGTCGATCTCCATGCGAAGCCGGGCGGCGGCCTCGTCGACCAGGTCGATCGCCTTGTCGGGCAGGAAGCGGCTGGTGATGTAGCGGTCCGAGAGGGTGGCGGCGGCCACCAGGGCCGAGTCGGTGATCCGTACGCCGTGGTGCACCTCGTAGCGCTCTTTGAGGCCGCGCAGGATGCCGACGGTGTCTTCCACCGACGGTTCGCCCACCAGCACCTGCTGGAACCGACGCTCCAGCGCGGCATCCTTCTCGATGTACTTGCGGTACTCATCGAGGGTGGTCGCGCCGACGAGGCGCAACTCGCCACGGGCGAGCATCGGCTTGATCATATTGCCGGCGTCCATCGCACCCTCGCCGGTCGCGCCGGCCCCGACAATCGTGTGCAACTCGTCGATGAAGGTGATGATCTGCCCGGCGGATTCCTTGATCTCATCGAGCACGGCCTTGAGTCGTTCCTCGAATTCGCCGCGATATTTCGCGCCGGCGACCATCGAGCCGAGGTCCAGCGAGACGACGGTCTTGTCCCGCAGGCTCTCCGGTACGTCGCCGTCGATGATGCGCTGTGCCAGACCCTCGACGATGGCGGTCTTACCCACGCCGGGCTCGCCAATGAGGACCGGATTGTTCTTGGTGCGCCGACTCAACACCTGGATGACGCGACGAATCTCGTTGTCGCGGCCGATAACCGGGTCGAGCTTGCCCTCGCGGGCCCGCGCGGTCAGATCGGTGGAGTACTTTTCCAAGGCCTGATAACTGGACTCGGGGTCGGCACTGGTCACCCGGGCATTTCCGCGTACCTTCACAAAGGCTTCGCGCAACGCCTGCGGCGAGGCGCCAGCGCCGGTCAGCAACTTGGCAGTATCGCTGTCTCCCTCGGCGAGTCCGACCATGAGGTGCTCGGTGGAGACGTATTCATCGCCCATCTCCCCCGCCAAGCGCTGGGCGGCGTTGATGGCGCCCAGTGACTCGCGCGAAAGTTGCGGCTGGGACGTCGCCCCACTGCTCGACGGCAACCGGTCGAGCAGTCGCTGCGTATCGGCGCGGATCGCCGCCGGGCTGACACCAACCGCCTCCAGCAGGGGCCCGGCAATACCGTCGGTCTGACTGAGCAACGCCATCAGCAGATGAGCAGGCCGAATCTCGGGATTGCCGGCGGCACTGGCAGCCTGCAACGCAGCGGTCAGCGCCGCCTGGGTCTTGGTGGTCGGGTTGAACGAGTCCACGACGTCTCCGTTTCTACCGTTAGAAGATTGTCGAGGTATACAACACCGGCAGCCTTGAGTCTGTTCCGCTCAAGTCGAGGCTCGGAGGCAACCGCAACGAACAGACGCGAACTCGCACTCCGTTCGGCAGATTTGTGCGACTTTGCGTCTGCTCGCGAATGGAGATTATCGAACATATGATCGATATGTGGGTGATCTGGCGTCAATCGGCTACAACGGCCAACCGGTCCGTCCGCCACTGCGGCCGTTGCGCCCACCCGTTCCGGTCCTCGTCGACCTGACCGTGCTCTTTCCCCGGCAGCCGCACCGTGTCGGGCGCTATCACCCGTACGGACTGCAGATGCACCGGGTCGTCGCCGGCTGGCTGCGCTGCTGGGGCCTGTCCGAGCAGGGCGACTGGTGGGGGCTGGTCAGCTACGACGTGGTCTACGGCTCCGACCGCAGAGCGGTAACGCACTGGGTGCCGGCCTGGACTCTGCGCCGGGTTCCGGACTAGGTTGCCGGGGTGGGCACCCTGGCAACGAGTGCGGCCGAGTTGATCCCCCTGGCGCTGGTGATCGCCCTTTCACCATTTTCGATCATCCCGGGCATCCTGGTGTTGCACACACTGCGGCCGCGGCCGACGAGCCTGGCCTTCCTGGCCGGATGGACGTTCGGCATCGCCGCCATCACCGCCGCGTCCGTCGAGGGGTCGGACCGCGGTGCGGGAAATTCCCCCGGATGGGCGCCCTACCTGCGCATCGCCGTCGGCATCGGCCTGATCGCCCTGGGGTTGTACCGCTGGTTGAATCGCCGCAATTCAACCCACTCCCCGCGCTGGATGCGGTCGCTGAGTTCCCTGCAGCCAGGCCGGGCGTTCCTCACTGCGATCGTGCTCACGGTTGCCAACCCCAAAGTTCTTCTCCTGTGCGCGGCGGCTGGAGCCGTCATCGGCACCAGCGAATTGAGCACCGCACAGTCCTGGTCGGCAGCGGCGATCTTCACCACCATCGCCGCGTCCAGCGTGGCCCTGCCGGTGTTGGGCCGGTTGTTCGTCGGCCGCCGACTCGACGAACCGCTGAACAAACTCAAAGTGTGGATGGAAGACAAGCACGCCGGTCTGATCGGCGCAATACTTCTGATCATCGGACTGGCGCTGCTGTACAAGGGAATTCACGCCCTGCCCTAGCGTCGCGATCCACGGCAGCTAAGACCGGGAGATTCCCGCATGCCCGACGAACGCAGCGGTCGTCGATCGTTGTTCTTTTGAGCAACGCGGCCGGCCCGGTGGCCCGGCATCGGTGTTTAGAACCCCGGGCCGCGACAGTGACTTTCGCCCCTTCCCGCATGCCTCGCCATGGCATCATGGTCGTCGAAGAGTGCGGTAGGCATCGCGGAGAAAGGGACTCGGGGCCGGGGGATGACCGAAGCTGTTGCGCCTGAGCAAATCGACGCCATCGCGTGGCAATTCCTTTGTTCCGCCTACACCGGTCGGGACTACTGGGACTGGCCGCTGGAACGTCGCATCGACGCATACCTGAGACACCACAGCCGTGCCGACATCCTCAACAACGGGGCGGCCTACAGTGCGATGCTCGATCGGGTGATGGCGAACTTCCCCCGCGCCCGGCGCGACGGGGTACTCGACCGGCCCCAGCGCTAGGGCGGCCCCAGCCCTGCCAGACTTGGTCAAGTGTAGGGCTGTCATGGCACAATCCGACCATGGCCCAGCTGCCCTCCGTCGTCCTGAAAGATCCATCGTCCGCCCTCACAGCGACCTTCGTGCCGTCGGCGGGCATGGTCTGCACCTCACTGTCCGACGGCGGTGTCGAACTGCTGGGTCAACGCCGCGGCCTGCGCGCCTATCTGACAACCGGCAAGACCATGGGCATCCCGATTCTCTACCCGTGGGCCAACCGGCTCAGCGCCAACGGGTACGCGGTCGACGGGGGCGCGGTGACACTGACTCCCGGCGTCGGCGGCGTTCGGTCCGACGAGCACGGCCTGGTCATCCATGGTGTGCTCGCGGCCTACCCGGGCTGGTTGGTCACCGAGCAGGAGGAGAACCGGTTCATCGCCGACCTTGACTACGGCGGCCAGCCGCGCCTGCTATCCAGCTTTCCGTTCCCGCACGTGGTCACCCTGGATATCACCCTGGTCGATCGGGCTCTGTCCATCGAGACGACGGTGACCCCGACGACGGCGGCGTCGGTCCCGCTGTGCTTCGGATTCCACCCGTATCTGACCATCCCGGACGTGCCGCGCTCCGAGTGGCGTCTGGAGACCCCGCCGCTACGCCACCTCCCGGTGGACAACTGGGGCATTCCAACCGGAGCAACCGAGGAATGGCCCCAGATGGCCCAAGAGTTGGGCGACAAGACATTCGATGACGGCTTCGACGAAGTTCCGCAGGGATCGACGTTTGCGCTCTCGGGCGGGAACCGCCGCATCGAAGTGGTCTTTGATTGCGGTTACCCAGCCGTGCAGATCTTCGCGCCGAGCAATGACAGCGTCGTCGGCATCGAGCCGATGGCCGCGCCCACCAACGCACTGCGGAAGGGCGGCTACAGCGTCGCGGTTCCGGGTCGGCCGGCCGTCGCGAAGTTCACCATCCGGGCCGGTTAACCCGGCCCCTCAGCGACCGCGCCGCGGTTGCCAGACGACCATCGCGGTGCTCTTGGGCACCAGCGCAAGTTCCCGGCGAGGCCTGGTCCGCATCGCCGCGACTTCGGTGCTCAACTCCGCGATCCGGGACTGCAGTGCCTCGACCTGATTACCCAACTCGATGATGCGCTTGATCCCGGCGAGGTTGACCCCCTCGTCTTGGGAGAGTCGCTGGATCTCGCGGAGAAGCGCCACGTCGCGTTCCGAATAGCGCCGCCCTCCCCCGGCGCTGCGTTCGGGGCTGACCAGGCCGAGGCGGTCGTAGGTGCGCAACGTCTGCGCGTGCATTCCGGCCAACTCGGCGGCCACCGAGATCAGGAACGTCCGGGCGTCACGCGGGTCGGGACTCATGGCCGGTTACCCGCCCAACCGGAGCGGGGGTTAAACCCGCTCGCCTGTTCGGCCGCGGCGTAGGTCTGCAGTGCCTCGAGTGCATCGCCTTCCAGCGTCGGCGGAACCGCCACTTTGACGGTCACTAACAGATCACCGCTCCCGCCACTGCGTTTGGGGACACCGCGGCCGCGCACCCGCAGGATTCGACCGTCGGCGGTGCCCTTGGGCACCTTCACACCGACTTTGCCATCAAGGGTGGGAACGGAAAGCGTAGTGCCCAGGGCTAACTCAGTGAAACTCACCGGAACCGAGACGGTGAGATCATCACCGGCACGACCGAAGACTCTATCCGAGCGCACGTGCACCGTGACGTAGAGATCGCCCGACGGCGCGCCCCGTAGGCCTGCCTCGCCCTGGCCAGCCAGCCGGATTCGCTGACCGTCCTCCACACCGGGGGGAATCCGGACATTGATGGTGCGGGTTCGGGTCGTCACACCGGTGCCCCGGCACTCGTCGCACGGATTCTCGATGAGCGAACCACTTCCCCGGCACTCGGTGCATGGTTCGGAGAATCCAAACGCGCCCTGATTGCGGCTGATCAACCCGGACCCGTTGCACCCTGGGCACACCTTCGGACTGGTTCCCGGACGTGCACCGCTGCCGTGGCAGTTCGTACACGGCGCCGGACTGGTCAGCCGCAGTGGCATCGCCACACCCTTGGTGGCTTCCAGAAAATCGAGTTGGGTCTCGGTTTCGAGGTCCTGACCGCGTCGCGGGCGACTGGTTCGGGGCGCGGCGCCACCGCGGCCGAACAGCCCGCCGAACAGATCTCCGATATTGGCGCCGCCGTCCTGGCCGGCCGATCCGAACAGGTCGTTGAGGTTGAATCCTCCGGTGCCGTCATCGCCGCCGCTGAAGCCGCCGCCGGCGCCGCCGTTGAAACGACGGCCGGCGAACATCCGACGGGTCTCGTCGTACTCCTTGCGCTTGGCCTTATCGAGCAGGACGTCCTTGGCCTCACCGATGGCCTTGTAGCGCTCCTCGGCGGCGACGTCGTTCGGGTTTCGGTCCGGATGATTCTCGGCGAGCAGCTTGCGGGCGACTTTCTTGATCTCGTCGTCCTTGGCATCCGAGGAGACGCCGAGGACTTTGTAGAAGTCCTTCTCAACCCATTCTCGCTGAACCATGCGGCGTCACCTCCTCGCTGTGATTAGTGATTTTATTCTGCTGTCTCGTCGGCCTCGACGCTGTCGACCACGCCGACGAGGGCGTGCCTGAGCACCTGTTCACCGAGTCGGTAGCCGCGCCGCATGACGTGGCCGATGGCGGGGTTGGAGCCCTCACCCTCGTGTTGGACGGCCTCATGCAGTGACGGATCGAACGGCTCGCCCTCGACACCGAAAGCCACCAGACCCATACCGCTCAGCGCGGCCTCCAGCTTGTCCGCGACCGCCTTAAGCGGGCTGGTCTCCAGATCGCCGTGGTTGCGGGCCCGATCGAGATCGTCCAGTACCGGCAGCAATTGCCCGACCACTACCGCCTTGGCACGTTCGCCGACCAACTCCTGATCGCGCAGCGCGCGCTTGCGGTAGTTGGCGAAGTCGGCCTGCACCCGTTGGAGATCACCGAGCAGTTCGGCCGCCTTGTCGGCCTCCTCCGGCGACTCGCCGGGGAAGGCCCCCGACCCCGGCCCACCGAGGGCCGGGCCGGAGACATGTCCCGAGTCGCTTCGCTCCTGCCCGCCGGCGTCCCGGATCTCCCCGGTCTGCGGGTCGATCCGGCGCTTGTCGGTGACGGTCACCGGTTCGTCGCGGTCGCGATCCCCATCCGGGGGGCTCACCGGGGATCCTGGTCGTCCCCGACGACTTCGTCCTCGACGACCTCGGCGTCGACGACGTCGTCGCCGGACGATCCGCCCGCGCCGCCACCGGCGGCCTGATCGGCCTGCGCCGATTCGTAGATGGCCTGACCGAGGGACTGGCTCTCCTGGCCCAACTTCTCCATCGCGGACTTGATCGCCCCGATGTCCGAGCCGCCCAGGGCGGTCTTGGCCTCGGCGATGGCGTCGTCGACCTTGGTGAGGGTCTCCTCGGGCACCTTCGCACCCTCAGAGCCGGCCCGCTGTTCGGTGACGAACTTCTCCGTCTGGTAGACCAAGGACTCCGCCTGGTTGCGAACGTCGGCCTCCTCGCGGCGCTTGCGGTCCTCGTCGGCGTGTGCCTCGGCATCCTTGATCATCCGGTCGATCTCCTCCTTGGAAAGCCCTGAGCCCTCCTGGATCTTGATCGTGTTCTCCTTACCGGTGCCCTTGTCCTTGGCGGTCACGTGGACGATGCCGTTGGCGTCGATGTCGAAGATCACCTCGATCTGCGGTACGCCGCGCGGAGCCGGTGGGATGCCGGTCAGTTCAAAGCTGCCGAGCAGTTTGTTGTTCCCGGCGATCTCGCGCTCACCCTGATAGACCTGAATCTGGACCGACGGCTGGTTGTCGTCGGCGGTGGTGAAGGTCTCCGAACGCTTGGTCGGAATAGTGGTGTTGCGTTCGATCAGCTTGGTCATCACCCCACCCTTGGTCTCGATGCCCAGCGAAAGCGGTGTGACGTCAAGCAGCAGAACATCTTTCACCTCGCCCTTGAGCACGCCGGCCTGCAGGGCCGCCCCGACCGCGACCACCTCGTCGGGGTTGACGCCCTTGTTCGGCTCCTTGCCGCCGGTCATCTCCTTGACCAGATCGGACACCGCGGGCATGCGGGTGGAGCCACCCACCATAACCACGTGGTCGATGTCGGCCACCGGAATTCCGGCGTCGGCGATGACCGACTGGAAAGGTGCCCGGGCCCGGTCCAACAGATCCTGGGTGATCTTCTGGAACTCCGCGCGGGTCAGTTGCTCATCGAGGAACAGCGGGTTCTTGTCGGCGTCGACGGTGATATAGGGCAGGTTGATCGAGGTCGACTGACCCGAACTGAGCTCGATCTTGGCCTTCTCGGCAGCTTCGCGCAGCCGTTGCATCGCCATCTTGTCCTTGGTGAGATCGATGCCGGCCGAGGCCTTGAACTTGTCGACGAGCCACTCGACGATCCGGTCGTCCCAGTCGTCACCACCGAGGTGGTTGTCCCCGGAGGTCGCACGGACCTCGACGACCCCGTCGCCAATTTCGAGCAGCGAGACGTCGAAGGTGCCGCCACCGAGGTCGAACACCAGGATGGTCTGTTCCTTGTTGCCCTTGTCCAGCCCGTAGGCCAGGGCCGCGGCGGTGGGCTCGTTGACGATGCGCAGCACGTTCAGGCCGGCAATCTGGCCGGCCTCCTTGGTGGCCTGGCGCTGGGCGTCATTGAAATATGCCGGAACCGTGATGACCGCGTCGACGATGTCCTCGCCGAGATAGCTTTCCGCGTCGCGCTTGAGTTTCTGCAGCGTGCGCGCGCTGATCTCCTGGGCGGTGTAGTCCTTACCGTCGATTTCCACGGACCAGTCGGTGCCCATGTGGCGCTTGACCGACCGGATGGTGCGGTCGACGTTGGTCACCGCCTGATTCTTGGCGGGCTGGCCAACCAGCACCTCGCCGTTGCGCGCAAAGGCCACCACCGACGGCGTGGTGCGAGAACCCTCGGAGTTGGCGACGACGACAGGCTCGCCACCCTCGAGTACCGCGACGACGGAGTTGGTGGTCCCGAGGTCGATACCGACCGCACGAGCCATGTTGTTTCCTCCTGCTAGATGTATGTCCAATACTTCTGATCTGAGCGAACCAGACTCAAGCTTGCTGGTGGACGTGGATGCTGTCAACCGATAGTTGAGTCGGGTCGGCTCAGGTTGTCGACAAAGGTAACTGCAGCCATCCGGGATTTGTTCCCCGCATATCCATTCGTACTGCTCAACGGGTAGGCTACGGTCCGCAGGATCACATCCGCGGGAGTCCGGGCGACCGGTCTGAGAAGGCGACATACCGCGTCGCCGACCGCCAAACCGTCCGGGTAATGCCGGGCAGGGAGCGCATTCGTCATGACAGTGCTTTTCACGGTGTGGGGTTACGACGTCACAGCTATCGAATGCGCCTCGGTGGTGCTGGCCTTACTCGCCATCGGTCTCGGCATCCGCGGGACTCGCTGGACCTGGCCCTTCTATTTCCTGTCCAGCCTGCTCTACGGCTGGCTGTTCGTGGAGTTCGACCTGTTCGCGTCGGCCGCCATGCAACTGATCTTCATGGCCGCGGCGATCTGGGGTTGGTTCTCCTGGGGCCGGGAGGGCGTCCAGCAGCCGAGTCGACTCGCTGCGGTGTTCCGGATCCGCGGCCTCGTCGGGGCCGCCGCCCTGTGGGTTCTGGTGGTGCCACTGCTGGCGAGCATGGGTGGCGCGGCCACCTGGGGCGATGCGTTCATGCTGGTGGGTTCATTGGCCGGGCAGCTACTGATGGTCCTGCGGAAGACGGAGACCTGGCCGGTGTGGATCGTGGTGAACACCGTCGGTGCCGTGCTGTATGCCAGCCAGGGCCTGTACTTCACGTCGTTGTTCTACGCGATCCTGATCCTGATGGCCGTGGCCGGTTGGCGGGCGTGGTCATCTCGCACCCCGGCCGAGACGGTCCCGTCGCCCGCACCCGCCGGTGCCTGACCCGGCCGCCGGCCTGATCTCGGTCGTCGGCGGGGAATCCACCGGCAAGTCGACCTTGGCGAAGGCACTCGGCGGGAGACTGCCGGCGATTGTCGTGCCCGAGTATCTGCGGGCCTGGGTCGAGCATCATCGCGGACGGCTACCCCAACCCGACGAACAGGCCGCGATCATGGCCGCGCACCGGGCGTCAGAGGTTTCGGGGATGCTGGAGGCGGATCGCGCGGGGCTGGCATGGCTGGTCTCCGACAGCGGTCCGCTGATGACGGCCGTCTACAGCATCCAGTACTACGACGACGCGTCCCTGCTGCCCGAGGCCGTCGAGTCGACGAGGCACAGCGCGTGGGTCCTCTGGTGCCAGGACGACTTTCCCTGGCAGCCCGACCCCCAACGCGACGGCTCGCATGCTCGCGCCACGTCCCAGCAACTGCTCGCCGAGGTCTTCGCCGCGCACCCCGAACTGCCGATGCTGGAAGTACGCGGTGCGTTCAACGAGCGCGTCGAGGCGGCCATGAGCGCGATCCGCCGCGGCCGGTCCGGGTCAGGTTGACGGCGCGCATCACATGGGCGGACATCACATGGGCACGGATCGCATGGGCACGATCGAAAAGTCAGCCCCACCGAAAAGTCCGGCGACAATCGGTTCGACCTCTTCGGCCTGCACTATCTGCATCATCGATTCCTTGATCTCGTCCCTACCGGGTGGGCATCACGTGCCAGGCCTCGTAACCCACGAAGGTTCCAACACCTAGTAGCAGCACCGCCGTGATCCGGCGACCATGGACCTTCATGATGCGCTCGTAGGACTGTTTGATCCGAACGACGGCACCGGGGTTCACCAGGTCGAGGACGGCGGGCAGTACCGCGGGCACCACACTGATCGCGGCGAAGATCGCGACTGCCATGGCGCGTGCGCCCGGATCGGTGATCTGCATGATCTGATGCCCGGCGGCGATGGCGATCGGAAACACCTTCGGATGCAGCCCGCAGACCGCGAACCCCGCCAAACCGGCGCGCACGATTCGGGCGGACGCGCTCAGATCCGCAGCCGGATCCAATCGGCGCATAAGCGTGGGAAAGCGGCTGTTCAGCGCGCTTCGCAGCTTTCCCGGCCGATAATCGGGCTCGGTAACGTCCGAAATCGGTTTCCCGCGGAACGCGTTGACGGCCTTGTAGATGCCGAGGACCAGCAGTGCGGTGGCGATCACAACGCGGACGATGAACCCTGGCCACCCGCTATGGCGGTCGGCACCCTCCGTGCCGGAGGCGAGCGCGATCCACAGGCCGATACCGGTGGCGAACGCGATGCCGATTACCGCACCGGCGGCGAATGCGAGCGAGGCTGCCCGGGGCACCTTCCGGTCGCCGGCGATCACCAGACCGAGCACGAGTGTCTCGGGGCTAAAGAGGATGGCCAGCGCCAGCGAGGCGACCACGGCGAAGTGAGAACCCATGGTCGCGACCTCCCGCTCAAGCGTCGGTCCGTTAAACTAGCAGAGCACGTTTCACGGGGCCCTGCCCGCGCACTCGGCGGTCTGGGCGGCTCTCGTACGTCATCCGAAAAGAAGCCGCGGGCATTCCTGCGGCCGATATCTGGAGGACCACCCGATGAGCGATACCCCCCTCTATGACGCCTACCGACGCTTTCTGGCCGACGCCGGAACGCCGTTCACGGTGCCCGGCCATAAACGCAACCCGGACCTGATCGACGACTTCCTGGCCTTCGACGTCCCGCTCTACGGCGGCGTCGAGAATCGTCGCGCCTCGACCAGACGCCTCGCAACCGCCGAACGCCTCGCCGGGGAGTTGTGGGGCGCTGACTGGTGCGGCTTCTCCGTGCAGGGTTCCTCGCACGGCAACGAGGCGATCTGTCTGAGCCTCGGTAAGCCCGGCGACAAGGTGATCGTCGCCCGAACGATTCACAAGTCGTTGTTCTTCGGCATCGTGCTGGCTGGATTGGTGCCGGTGTGGATTCGCCCCGACCTCGACGAATTGACCGGTCTGACGGCTGGCATGCCGGTCAGCCGCGTGGCCGACGCGCTGGTGCAACACCCGGACGCCAAAGCGGTGATGCTCGTCGAGCCAAGCTACGTCGGCGGCGTCTCCGACGTTGCCGCTCATGCTGAGTTAGCGCACGCGCACGGTATTCCGTTGACGATCGACGCCGCCTGGGGCGCCCACCTCGGCTTCCACCCCGACCTGCCGCCGCACGCCATCGCGGCCGGCGCGGACGCGCTCGTGACGAGCATCCACAAGCACATCACCGGGTTCACCCAATCCTCGATGGTGCTGGCCCAGGGCGAACGCATCGACCTCGAACGCCTCGACGCCGCGTTTGAGGGTTTGCACACCACGAGCCCCTCGGGTGCCATTCTGGCCAGTATCGATCTGGCTCGTGCCCTGCTGGCCGATCGCGGCACCGAATTGCTGGACCAGGCGATCCGATTGGCCAACGAGGCGCGGGAGCGTTTCCGGACCGTCCCGGGCCTCGGCGTCGTCGGTAACGAAATCGCCGACCGCTCAACGGCTTTACTCATGCACGATCCGACCAAGATCGTACTGACCTTGGCGGGCACCGGAGCCGACGGTCAACTCGTGGCCGATGTGCTCGAGCAGCGTGGTCTGCATCTGGAATTCGCCGACCGCGACACCTTCTGCCCGGTCATCACCCTTGCCGACACCCCGCAGACCGTCGATTTCATGGTCACCGAGATCATCCGCGCCGTCGAGGAGCACCGCGGAGAACCGCGGGCTCTGGTCCCGATCACTGCATGGACACTGCAACCCGACACCGCGATGACACCCCGGGACGCGTTCTTCGCCGCCCATGAGCGGGTACCGGCCGCCGACGCGATCGGCCGGATCGCCGCCGAGACCGCGGCGCCCTACCCGCCCGGAATCCCGGCGCTGGCGCCCGGTGAACGCATCAGTGCCACCGTGCTGGCGGCGCTGCAGGCCGAGGCCAAGGGGGGCACCCGGATCGCCTATTGCGGCGACCCGATGCTCGAGACGGTCCTCGTCGTCAGGGAATAGCTGCGACCATTCTCAGGGACGGGACGATTCCCAGGGCTTAAGACTGTCCACGACCTGGAAGGTGAAACCATGATCGCCGCTCCGACGCTCGCCGCATCGCTGACGATCGCGACCGTATTGCTTGGCGGCTGCAGCCAGTCGACAGCGGCCCCGGAGATTCCGGTGGCGCCGGTAATTCCGGTGGCGCCCGTTCCGGTCGAGGATCCGGCGCCGGCCCCCACCCCCGCCGTCACCCCCGGGGCGCAGCCCCGGTTGGCAACCGAGCCCGCCCAGATCGCCGACGATCTCGTGGCGGATGAACTCGCACTGCGCGATCCGTCGACGCCGGAGGCGGCACTGGTAGCCGCGGCACGACGTCAGCAGGCGGCGTACCGCGCGATCGGGCGAAACCCCGACTGGGATGCCACCATCCGAGGGCGCATTCCCGCGGACCTGATGTTCGCCTACGACCGCAACGTCGACGCCCGTCGGCAACTCAACGCGATGGCACCACCGCGACCCGACACGCTGCCGCCGTGGCGCATCGTGGCACCGGCACCCGCCAAGGAACTGCTGGGCTACTACCAAGAAGCCGAGGCGGCCACCGGTGTCGGCTGGAACTACCTGGCTGCCATCAACCTCATCGAGACCCGCCTCGGCAGCATCGCCGGAGTCAGCAGTGCCGGCGCGCAGGGGCCGATGCAGTTCATGCCGCCGACCTGGGCCGCCTACGGCCGAGGCGATGTGAACGCCCCTCGTGACTCGATCATGGCCGCCGGGCGCTATCTGGCCGACAGCGGTTTCGCGACCAATCGCGACCGCGCCCTGTTCGCCTACAACAACGCCAACGCCTACGTCAGGGCGGTCAGCGACTACGCGGCAGTGCTTGGCGCCGATCCCGCCGCATTCGCCGGCTACTACCGATGGGACGTGTACTACTACACGACCGCCGGGGAGGTGCTGCTGCCCATCGGGTTCGCCGAATCCACCCGCATCCCGGTGGCCGACTACTTAGCGACGCATCCGCAGTAGCCGCACCCCGGTAAAGGCGCCCCGAGTAAAGACGCCCCAGTTAAGACGCCCAGGCAGCGGCGGTCTCAGCCGAAGACGCTGTCGACAAAGTTCTTGCTGCCCTGTTTCCAGGCCACGATGAAGTTCCCGACGTCGTCGCGGCTGATCGCCAGACCCGGGCAGAACCAGCTTGCCGCGCCGGTGAAGAAGTGCGGGGAGCCGACCACCCCGCGGCCCCTACCCTCGTTCCAGTCGGCCCGCACCGCCGCGTCGGTGGCGTCGGCGTCAAGGGGGTGAAGGCCGAAGCGGGCCGCGATCTCGGCCACCACCTCCGGGCGACCGATGTCGAGGCCCTGTTCGAACACGGCGTCGCGAAGCGCCATACCGACGGTCTCGCTCACCACCGCATCGCCGGTTTGATCCGCGGCGGCGGCGAGTGCGAATGCGGTCATCGAGGTCTTCGGGAACGTCTCGACAGAGAAGCCCCTGAACAGATCGGGGCGTACCGAGCCACGCAGTGCGGTGATCTCGGCGGCGATATGGTCCGGATCCAGCGGCTTGCCGTTGATCAATTGCAGCGGCCAGGCACGGATGCGGAGGGTCGGTTCGGCCAGGCCCCGCTCAGCGCGCCGGTCGATCAACGTATGCAACCCGACATGGGTGAACGGGCACAGGACGTCGGCGAAGACCTCGACGGTGTTCATGACCGAAGGATAATCGGAGGTTACACCGTTCCGGTGATGCGACTGGTGGACAACTCGTTGAGGTACACCTCGAGATCGGTGTAGCCGACCGACGACAGCGTGCGGGCGTTGGTGTTGGCGACGGTGGGGTTGGTGCCCTTGACGATCTCCCAGGCGTCGGGCATTCCGTCGCCGTCGGTGTCGGTTGGCGCGACCGGCGCTGGACCGGTGAAGGCCGGCAGCAGTCCGTCGCCAGCAGGGTTGGTGTCGGTCGGGGCAGCCGAGAGGGTGTCGGCAGCAACGAAACTCATCAGGCGGGTGTCCATCGGGTCGCGTGGCCACGCGCCGGCCGTGTTGAGCAGGACGGTGCGCAACTGGTCGGTGGGCGTGTAGGTAATCGTCGGGAACGGATGCCGCGTCATCCGGGACTGGGCCCGCCGGGAGGTGGCATCCGGACCGGTCTCGGCGGGATAGTCGTTGCAGCAGTAAAACAACTCGTAGTCCGACCGCGACAGGTAGAGATTCATCTTGTTGCCGCTGACGAAGAGTTCGTTGCGGGCGACATTGAGAATCTGATCGTCGAACATGCCGAACTGGAAACCGTTAGCGGTGCGGAAGAAGTTGTTGACGGCGTTGAGTCTCCAGTAGATCGGCTGGCCGCCGGC
>Ga0307378_10001301_pt1 | contig 40841 bp, 37 predicted proteins | sample UN1MG_FD_202238 | JGI IMG/M metagenome (GOLD analysis project Ga0307378, IMG submission 202238) | Soil microbial communities from Risofladan, Vaasa, Finland - UN-1 | ecosystem: Environmental > Terrestrial > Soil > Coastal area > Acid sulfate soil | place: Finland: Risofladan, Vaasa | collected...
TCACTCATGTTGATTCTCCTGCCAGTGCTGCATACTGTATGTTCACCCTCTTCACATACTCAACAATCAACGGCTCTCCAAAACCACCTTGTTCTGATCTGGTTAGGTCGGGCGGCAATCCCTCAATCCGCTTGATGGTGGCTTGTACAGCATCCAGCTTGGCTTTTGCCGCTTGATACAAGTCCCATGCTTCGTGTAAATCCTTACGCTCTTGGGTCAGTTCGGCTTCCAGTGCAGCGATGCGGTCAAGACACCGTTGATAATTATCTATGCCCTGATGTGCCGCCATTAGTTTGCACTCGTTTTCCAGTTCAGCGATACGGCAGTAAGGGCAATCAGTATGCTCATTTGAATTTAGTTTATGAGTGCAATCAGCCCAGTAAAATTCAGTTCTATGTTTCCAATTGATGACCTTCACTTCGGCTCTCCCAGTGCTTCTCTGATCCTGTGCAACTCTTAGCTAACTTAACACGCTTGATGCAGCGATATGGTCTTCTTGTGCTTGTAATTTCTTCTTGACCTATGTCATGTGGAGCACTATTCGAATAGCGGTGCGTATTTATTGTTGCAATACTTCACTCACTCACTCGTTGGTACGAGTGACTCACTCGTTGGTACGAGTGAGGTATGTACTCTCCTAAGTACGTTAGTTTCACGGACGAAACTCTCCAAGACAGGGACGTTTCCCCAGCTTAATCGCTGGGGATCTTGGTGCGTTGGTACGGGTGAGACGAAAAAATGTATTAGGTAGCGGTTCGTGTAGCAAACCCCATTTCATATCAAACAACGCTCGCTTTTCCTGGTTGTCCATCGGACGCCAGGGATGCGTGTTTTTAGGAGACTGTGGACGCGCTATTGGAAACGGGCGGCATAGAGTTTCGTGAATATCTTCAGGCAGCTTTTGCATAAGCGTTTCTTGTCCAGTTGGAAAGCTATGTCGTTGTGGTAACGGTAAGGAGCTACGCCACATAGACAGGCCCGTACATTATATTCGTATCTAGACACTTGGGGCGGGCCAAATGCCAGGAGTTCTGCAGCACGCGTACGGGTCGCTCGCCGCACCAAGTGGTAAGTACCACTGGTGCGGTTTACGACATATATGTGGTCGTGTTCTATATTGGAATGTTCAGTGATCATTACTCACTCGTTGGTACGAGTGAGCCACCCGTATCAACGGGTGTGCTTAGAAGCAATAAGCTCTTTGTTCAGATCGTCGACACGTATCGTCAGGCTCTTGCTCTCAGCCGCTGCGATGAGTGGCAGGTACCGGTCACAATCGGGCCAGGCTTCCAGAAGCTGATTTACACTGCGCACGGATGCCAGGATGGCGTTGATGTTCTGATCCATCTTGCAGCGCTTGTTTACCAGTTCATCGAGCGTGTTATACGCATCTATGAGTTTCTTCTGCAATGCCTTGCTGACGGGGTATTTGTCCAGGTTGATAACGTGTTGTTGTGGCGGGATGATGAACGGTGGTGTGGGGGTTTCGGTTTCGTCGATGTCATCTTTATGCCTTGCGACATACCAGCTGGGGCAGCCGTGGTAGAACGCACCGGTAATTACAACCTGAAGTTGTTTCTTACCTTTAACACGAGGCAGATTGATACGGACGTCCGTTTCACGGTGCAGAAACTCCTCGGGTAACTTGTCAAACGGGATCTTAGCGTAAGCTGCAGCGTGTACTTCCTGAGCTACAGCGAACAGCGCTTTACGGGCTTCACGGAGTTGGACGACATAGACGCCATTCATTGCATTGGTGCGAATGATGTCGCGCATGTCGTTATTGAGCATTATAGCCATGGTGTTTTCCTCTTGGATCAACGGGTGGCTCACCCGTTGGTACGGGTGAGTTATATAGTACCTATACAGTATGAATTACGTGAGGGACAGAGGGACTCGAAAGCACGCCCTTCACTTCGTGCTTTCAAAGTGTAAGGATTTCGTAAGGAATTACGAAATTTCGTAAGGATTTCCAACTTACCTAGTAGTCAGTGTTAAGAAAGTGTTAAAGATTCTGAAAACGGAACTATTCATTTTTGGCTAAAAGTGCTTATTCTTACGAAATTTAGCGATTTCATTACGAAATTTCGTAAGGTGTTTGATTTTATTAGCGAAATTGGGAGTGCTGTTTCGTAAGGTGTTTGATTTTAAAGGATATTATTTAGTACTAGTTTTAAGTAAATATGTATATAAATCAAGTACCTTACGTTCTTACGAAATTTAGATAAACCTTTAGGAAATTGATAAAAAAAAAAGATAAACGTAAATATATAGGAGTTTGTTCAAAATTTCGTAATAAGTGTAAGAGTGATTTTAACGTTGGCTTTCCCCATAGAGTTTTCTTTTAAAGAAATGCAAAGTCAGAGCTGTACATTGCGTACAGCTCTGACCGAGTGACTCCAACGAGTGAGTTAGCCGATTACGGCCAGTCGTGGTGGGACGTTGATGCCAGCTTCGATGTCAGAAGCCAAGTCAGCTTGTATCCCAGGGAGATCCAGGAACTCTGTGACGATGTCATAAAGTTCTGGAATGGCTTTCAAAGTCAGTGCTTCCAGGCGAATACCGTTGGTATTGGTCTTGCCTGCTGCCCGATCAATGTCAGCCCAGCCTTTGTAGAGTGCCAGTTTAGCTGGCAAGGTTGCTTCGGTGCTGTTGAGAATGCTCCATTGTGCAATGGTAGGCAGATCTTCCCAGAATTCATCAACGGGTTCTGCGGACATAAACAGCTTGGTCAGTGTTGGCATTGCTGCCATCAGGTTGTCTTTCTCGGAAAGATCTGAGTCTGCGTTCCACAGCTCTTTCTCTGCTTCTGACATCCCTTCGTAGTTCAGAGGAACTTCGCTCTCGGTCTTGGCTCTGCGCACCATGCTCTTGAACATATTGGGCAGCGTTACTGTGTCAGCGGGGTACTTAGCCTGAATGGCTTTGTACAGGGACAACTCTGTTTTCAGGTTCGGGTCAGTGGTAAATCCACGTGCGACCTGGTCAATAACACGTCCTAGCATTTTAGCTGCCATAACGGTTGCTGCGATCTGAACAGTGAGGACTTTCTGGAAGGTCGTGAGTTTCTTTGTCTTAGGCATTTTGCTTTAGCTCCATTAATTGATTCCAAGTACGAACTATAGCGTTGTGTATACCGCTAAGTTCACGTTGCTTTTCAGGGCTCCACATCGCTGATTCCAGCTGATGTCCAGCCTTGTAGTACCGTCCAATGATCCCAGTGGTGGTTACCTTCTTGTAGGTTTCCGATCCTCTGATGAGCGTTTGGACATAACATTCACCCAGCTTATCCAGCTGTTTTTCCTCGGGCATTGCTTCATCCATGTCTTCTGCGGTAACGCCTGCGGCGATACGGACAGAACCACGGTTGAGAAAGCCTGTTTCCTTACTGAGCTGGTTAAGAGTTAGTGAGAGACGAGCATTGACTTCAGAACGAACGTATTCAATCGATTGACGTACCTCGATTGCATATTTACGTGCTCGTTCCTCGCGTTGCAATGCACCACCGACATCCCACAGTTTCATGAAGTCTTCATTGTCTTTGAAGATGTCATCTGTAGATGCCGCAACAGTTTCGTTGGGGTGTTGTGGTCGGGATTGAAAAGTATTGCGTAGTTGGATAATCGTGTCGATGTCAGGTGGGTAATCCCAGGGTGGGTTTATCGACGTTTGTTTACCCGATACGCAACAGTATTCGTAAAAGTTAATTGCTCTATCGAATTTCTGCTTGATGGTTACTGGTGGTTCGTATCCAGGAATTCGGTTGATGTCTTCATTGCCATCATTACCGTAAAAGGCCTGATCGATTTCCCATTCACCTGATTGCATGTACTCGCGATATCTGGGGCCAAGTCCAATAACGACAAAGCCCCAGTACCATGCGAGTGACGACCATGCCAATGCAGGTGCTTCAAGTAGATTTTCAACAGCACTGTGTAGTTTTATCACGGCTTCTCCTGATGTTATCGGATTGGTTAATTTTCCCGATAATGTAATACCACTTACCCTCTCGTTTGATGTAATAACCAAACAGTTTTCTAGCCAGTGATATGTTGATGGACATGACAACAGCTGCAGCAGTTGCCGCAGCCATGCCTGCGCCGGTTCCGCCGTACATCAGCCATACTGCAACTGATACGGAAAGATCCAGCAGGAAGGGTTTACCCAGGAGTTTCAAGCGCGTAACGATATTCAGCTTGATCCAGAGTAACCAGAAAGCAAGGAAGATCACGAGCCCTGTTTCTACCATTTGAAGTTCCTCTCGAGAAACATGAGTTCTTGTTCTGCTTTGGCGATCTTGGTTTGTAACCGCTTGGCAGCTTCTTTCGCAGTGTTAAAGCTCATCGGATGATACTTAGCTCTACGTTTCAGTTCGTCCTGAGTGGACTTCATGACTTCGATGTGCAGCCGGATGGCCTGACGTTCCCTACAGATTTTCTTTATAGCGTTAGTCATTGCACTGTCTCCGGCATGGAGTGGGTATCTACAGCGGATACTTTCAAAGACAGCATGTGGATTTTAACCAACAGTTGCAGAGTCTTAGCGTTACGAATGACACCGTCCAGACCTTCAAACATGGCCATGGCCTGAGTCATTGTGAGCGAATCCACGAACGGAAGAACATCTTCCTGTGGCATATTCAGATCGACTTCCACCGGTTTTTCGGCTTCATTAGTCATTGCTTATTTCTCCTTATAGCGATAGTGATCAGGGCCCAGTTGCACCCTGGCGTTGGTGAGAGAATCACGGTACTTCTTAGCATCGATCTTGTTTTCGAAGTAGTGCACCGATTTATCCGGTGCCGTGACCATGAATAGTTTTCTCCTTTGGTGCGAGTTCATAAGTAGGTGTGTCCTGTGAAGTGCAGGGGATAGGCTGCTCTACAGCGTGTCCGCAGAGCAGGGCGACAGTGACTGCCCAAATGGCGGTCATGAGTACTAAAAGGATAATTTTGTCCATAGGTTCTCCTAAGTGGGTAGTGCGCTACCCGCGCAGAGCGCTTCGAGCGTGGATACTGCCTAAGTAAGCAGCGAAGAAGTTAGTTCACAACTAGTAAGCACGAGCGGCGAAGCCGCTCTCTATTGCATTTCATGCGCCTGGCGGCGCATGATAGTAATTACTCTGATTTTTTAAAGGATTACCCTAACCATGACTAAGAAAGTCCCACAACGAGCCAACAAGTTAGCAGGCACATCCACAGGTAAGTCGAAGTCGGCTAAGTACTTTGCAGAGAACCCTGAAGCCAGGGCTAAGAAGAACGCCTACAACAAGACGTATCATGCAACACCTGAGCGTAAAGCCTACAGAGCCAAGCTGAACGCAGCTAATAAGGCCAGCCCTAATGCCAAAGGCCAGGACAAGAGCCACACCAAGTCTGGTGGTCTGACCAATGAACCCCGTAGTAGTAACCGCGCTCGCCAGGGCAAGGGCGGTGGTTCAACCAAGAAGTGATCATCGCCCCGTAGCGGGGCGATGATAGTAAATAACCCCATAGTTAGAGAGGGGTGGAGAAAAAAGAGCCAGTCGAGGTGACCTGGCTCAAAAGGTGGCGAGTTGTTCTGGTAAGTAAGGGGAGCCAGTCGTAGTGACCTGGCTCCCTCGCACTTAAGGGGCGTCGCCGAAGAGGTCTTCCCATTCTTCGGGGGTGATTCCAGTCTTGATGAACTCTCGGTCGTCAGCCGAGAGGTTAGGCATTGCGTTCTGGATCAGCACACCGCTGTTCCAGGCGTCCAGTTGTTCCCGTGTCACGGGAATCTCTCTGGTGTTCCTAGCGCCAGAGAGCATCGACACGCGTTGGATCAACACTAGACTTCTTCCCAGCCCTGGACGAAGCCGTCCTTGAACTTGGAAGCAGAGCTGGCGATGCCGCTGCCAGCTTTCTTGGAGAGGCGACCGAGTTTGACGGCGGTGCCGGGGCCGTGTTTGGCCACGAGTCGGCCAAAGCGGGTGGACATAGGTGCCTTTGCAGGCGTTGCTTGTTTCTTAGCCATGATGTAACTCCTAAGTGAGGGTAAGTGCGATGATAGTAAGCACGAGCGGCGAAGCCGCTCAGCTCAAGAACTGCCGTTGGATGCGCAGGTGTTCGGTATAAAGTCTGCGATAGCTGGGAAATACCAGGTAAGCCAGCAAGCTGCCGGTGTACCAGTAGATGAACAGGTACTGTACCCAGGTGAAAGTGAGCAGCCAGCAAGTGATTAAGAAGCTGGGTATGCTCAGGAACCAGGGTATAAGCAGTAAGGTATTGACGATGATAGTAATAGTCTGGATGAACCAGGTGATGGCATAGGCGAGCAGGCCGCCGATGAATCGAAGCATGATAGTAAACTCCTTAGTAGTGTCCGTTGCGTAGACGGCGCACGATGCTTAGCGCGCAGCTGAAAGAGATGAGATACAGAATGACTTCCATGTCGGTAACTCCATGTGAGGGTAAGTGCATAAGCAGTAAGCACGAGCGGCGCAGCCGCTCACACATAGTAATAAGATGATAGTAACTAGTCCCATAGCCCTACAGCGCCGGAGAAAGAAGAACAAAGTTAGAGCGAAGGATGTAGAAGCCCCTGCGTGAGCAGGGGCTTCGTTGTGAGGCGGAGCGCTAGTCCGAAGATACCGCGACGGATACGAAGTATCCGTCGTGGTACTTGGACTTGCGCGCCCAGATGTGAAACATCTGGCCGCCGACGTCCAACGGGCCGTCAAAGACGTAGTCTTTGTCGGCCTTGGACGGGAAGAGCTCGCCGGTGTTTTCACGGCGAGCGGGCTTGGCGGCAGCAATCGCTGCAGCGACAGCTGTAGCGACTTGCTGGTCGATCAAGGCCTGCTGGGCCTTGGTAAAGGTAGTGGCCATCGGATTCTCCTAGTGGCTGGTTGGTGGGTAAGTGCATAACTAGTAAGCACGAGCGGCGTAGCCGCTCAATGTTCTTTGAAGCCGGAGCGGGTCCCATAAGGGATCGTTTATAGGAAGCAAAGATCCGAATCCGAAGTCGGGTCCGAAGGCACAAAGGGGTGGAGAGACCCCGCAACCCCGCACTTAGCATAAAAATCGTCTATAATTTGCTGCGTGAAACCTTTGCTGCTAATTTTTAAGCACAATCCGAACGTACGGAACATCAAGTTACGCCTGCTTGAAAACCCCACTCGAGTTTCGTTAATGTGGTACACAACAGAAGGAGCCTTTTCAGCGCCCATGAAAATCCTAACGAAACTAGCCCGTGGTCTGGAAAAATATAATATTTTGTAAAGTGTGCCAGCAGGAACGTCCTGTGGTCATCGCGGCGTCAAAGCATAGGTGCCTGCCGTGCCGCAGGACACAAGAGAGAATCAAGAAACGGGCGCAACGGGCCAAGGCCAGCGAAGCACAGTTGCAGTTACGACGGGCACGGGACAGTGCAGTAGGTCAGACGGATCTGAAAAGGTGTACAGATGCGTTGAAAAAAGTCAGAAAGCGTACACCAAAAAATATTCCGAAATGGGTTACTATAGATACGCTGCTCCCGATCTACCGGTATGCGGCGCGTCTTGACCAGGAAGAACCAGGGTATTGGCACATCGTAAGTCACAAAGTGCCACTAAGATTGGATAAGGATGTATGCGGTCTGCACACAATAGACAACCTGATTATCAAGCGCTCCAGGAAGCTGAACGCGAAGGCGTCTACGACGACCTGAATCGACCGGATCTAAGTAAAAAACAGGTGGAATTTCTGGCCATGTATTGCGCCAGTCCGTTCATGTCGTTCAAAGAGATGTGTAACCTGGCCGGTGTGCAGCAGCGCACGGTCAAGAAGTGGAAGGATTCATCGGAACCGTTCAAACGGGCGTTGGATGCTGAGCACCGGCGTAGTCAGCAGGTGGTTAACATGTCGCGCAAGACGGTTATGCGCGGAATGCTGGAAGCTATCGACATGGCCAAGGATCAGCGTCAGCCAGGTGGAATGATCTCAGGATGGAAAGAGATCGGGCGCATGTGCGGGTTCTACGAACCTGAGAAACGGGAGATCCTGTTGAGCGTGAATTCGCAGCAGTTGATTGCTGAGATGAAGAACCTGCCACGGGAGAAGTTGCTGGAGCTGGCTTCAGAGCAGGATGCGTTGGATGGTGAGTTTGAAGTGGTCGATATATGAACGTCCAGGCGCAGTTGATTGTTCATGCCAAGCGCGAGTTAGCGCGAAGAGAGCTGCTGCGTAGAGATATCCTGGAATTTACCAAGGAATTAGAGCCTAACTATTTAGCTGGTTGGGTACATAAAGACATTTGCTATCGCCTGGAACGGTTCTCACGTGAGATTCTCGACGGGCGTTCCCCTCGTTTGATGCTCCTGGTGCCACCGCGACACGGAAAGAGTCTGTTAGCCAGTCAAATTTTTCCCGCGTGGCACCTGGGGCATCGACCTGACCACGAGATCATCAACGTAGGTTACAACCTGGAACTGCCGACACGGTTTTCCCGTAGGGTAAGGGAGATTATTCAGCAGCCTGAGTATCAGGCGGTATTTCCTGACACGCAGCTGGACCCGGATTCGCGATCGGTGGAGGCTTGGCTCACGACCAAGCGGGGCGGGTTCACAGCAGCGGGCAAAGGAGGTGGTATTACCGGAAAGGGTGCTCACGTCATGATAGTTGATGATCCCATCAAAAACATGGAAGAAGCTGATAACTTCGATATACGTGAGAAACTGGAAGATTGGTACTTCGCCGCTGCATATACCCGCCTGGCTCCCGGCGGCGGAGTACTTATTATTGAGACGATGTGGCATGACGATGACCTGGCTGGACGCTTGATCAGCAAGATGGAGTTTGATGACAAGGCGGATATGTTCGAGATTATCCGGTATCCGGCGATTTCGACGCACTATGAGTATCGGCATAACGATACGTACGAGATCGAGCGCACGGATACCCCCATCACGTTACCCGACCATACTTTATTGCGCGAGCCGAACCAGGCATTGCATCCTGAACGGTATCCACTGGAATACCTGGAACGGGTCAAAGCCAACGCACCGGCCAGAGTGTTCTCGGCTTTGTATCAGCAGGACCCCGTGCCCGAGGAAGGCTTGTTCTTTACCCAGGATATGTTCCACATCACACCCAGTCATCCCAGCCTGAAGCATCGGCGGTTCTACATCGCGTGGGATTTTGCTATCAGCGAGAAGCGGCGGGCAGACTACACGGTCGGTGTTTGCCTGATGCAGGATGAGTCGGACAACTTGTACGTGGTAGACCTGGTCCGGTTCCAGGGCGACAGTCTGCGGATTACCAGCGAGTTTATTAGCATGATACAGCGCTGGGGCGACGTGCCGGGCTCGCACGTGGTATTGGGGGTTGAAGACGGGCAGATTTGGAAGAGCCTGAAGGATTCTCTGAAAGCGCAGATGCGCGAGGAGAAGGCGTATGTTTCTATCCAGGTGCTGACAGCGTTATCCGACAAGGAGACACGGGCCGGGCCACTGCAAGGGCGCATGGGGATGAAGCGGTTCTGGTTTTTTGAAGATTCACCATGGCTGAAGGATGCAGTTCGTGAGATGTCACGGTTTCCGGCCGGACGGAACGATGATATTGTAGACGCACTATCCTGGGCCGTGCGCCTGGCAGCAGGGAAGAAGCCTATCAAACCACCGGCAGCGAAGAAGATGAAGTCGTGGAAAGATAACTTGAGCAAATACGTCACCGGTTCCGGTGGCGGCGGACACATGAGCGCGTAAACAGGAGAAGCACGATGGCACTTAGAGACAGGTATTCGAACCGGTATTCCCAGAGCACTGAGGAGTTGCTGACCCAGAAGACGCCGGTCAGTAACGCGATTGCGGCTACGGGTACAGTGGTATTTACCGGCACGCCGGTAGCAGACGAGACGCTGACCATCGGCACTGACGTTTATACGTTTAAGACGGTACGCAGCCTTGCGTTTGAGGTCATGATCAACGCCAACAATTCGACGCAGGGCGACAACCTGGACACCGCGATTGCCGCTGACGCGACGGACTACACTTCTTCGAACACAACCGGCACCGTCACCATCACGGCAGCGGTAGGTGGCACTGCTGGTAACAGCATCGCTCTGGCTGAAGCAGCAACGGGCACAGCCGTGTCGGGCGCGGTACTTGCGGGTGGTTTGGACACATCACCTGGTGTGTTGGGTGAAATCTGTTCAGACGATAGTTATTTGTATTGCTACACCAGCACGGGCTGGCGCAGGGTCAGTCTGGGCTCTGCATACTAACGTATGAGGTACCTGGTCTTACTTCTGCTTCTCGCGGGGTGCGACATAAACACCCCGCTCCCCAACCGTTGTTTGATCGTGGGGGTTGCTGTAGATGACGATGCTAAGATCACAGGTACGATCGAGAACGAGCACGCAGTACTTTACGAAATCGTTAAAAAGCAATGCCAGAAGCCGTTTACTAACGACGATATGGGCTGCGCATTGGCGGTAGCGCCGCAAACATACGTTCTTTGGTACGTGGATGATCCAGATATAAGGGATCACGAGCGTTGTCACGCACTATATGAAGAGAAGAAGGAATATGGCGGATAATACGCAGTTAGCTTTAGAACTTTGGTGGAGGTATCAGTATCTTCGGGACAACGGACACCTTCAATATGTGCGTAAAGCCAAGCGCTGTGAAGATTTCTATGCCGGAAATCAGTGGGACCAGGCGGATAAGGACCTGTTGGCGGAGCAAAAACGACCTGCGTTGACGATCAACAAGATTTTACCGACGCTGGCGAACATTACGGGGGAACAAATCTTCAACCGGACAGAAGTTTCGTTCCGGCCTCGGCGGGCGGGAGCCACAGAGGACACCGCCGAGGCCCTTACCCGTATTTTTATGCAGATTTCGGACAACAATCAGCTGCCTTGGGTGCGTACAGACATCTATACCGACGGTTTGATCGGTTCCAGAGGCTTTTTTGATTGCCGATTGTCATATAGCGACAGTCTTCAGGGTGAAGTGTTGGTTAGACAGCTAAATCCTAAGAACGTATTGATTGACAGCGATGCATCCAGTTACGACCCCGATGAGTGGAACGACGTGACGGTCACCAAGTGGTTGTCGCTGGATGAAATTGAGATGACGTATGGTAAAAAATGGCGGAATAAACTGGAAAATCAGTCTTCCGAGATGCATCCATACGCTTATGACGAGTCAGATTGGGAAAGAGACCAGTTTGGGGCCCCTCCGAGCGAGACTTTGCACTCGATGGACCCAAATTCGCGTCCAATTTTGCGTGTAGTACGTGTTTTGGAGCGTCAATGGAAGAAACTGGACACCAGAGAACATTTGGTCCACTTACCGACCGGTGAAATCCGTGAAATTCCCGAAATTTGGCAGCGCAATGACGTCACGACGTTCCTGGAACAGGAACCGGACTATACAACGATTAAACGAACCTCTCCGCGTATCCGCTGGACGGTTGGTGCCGGTCGCGAAATCCTGCACGACGACTGGAGTCCCTACAAACACTTCACAGTAGTACCATTTTTCCCCTATTTTCGACGGGGTCGGACCATCGGCGCGGTCGAAAACTTGCTCGGACCACAGGAATTATTGAACAAGGTCTCATCCCAGGAGCTTCATGTTGTAAACACAACGGCGAATTCAGGTTGGAAGGTCAAAGCAGGCTCATTGACCAACATGAGTGCCGCAGAACTGGAGGCCAGGGGCGCACAGACCGGTATCGTGCTCGAGCTTGATGACATTAATGATGCAGAAAAGATCCAGCCGAACCAGATTCCGACAGGTTTGGAGCGTATTTCCTACAAAGCTGAAGAACATCTTAAGACCATTGCTCTTGTCCCGGATGCGCAGACGGGTTTTGCGCGGGAAGATGTTTCGGCTAAGGCATTAAAAGCGAATCAGGTACGGGCGAGTGCGAATTATGCCGTAGTTTTGGATAATTTGAACCGTACAGACCATTATCTGGCACGGGCGATGCTGGATATCGTGCAAACGTACTATACGGAAGAGCGGTTGATGTTTATTACCACCGATCCGCTTCGTACTAAGACGGAAGAATACAAAGTCAACGAGGTTACACCGGAAGGTGAAATCGTTAAAGATTTGACCATGGGTGAGTACGATATCGTCGTGACAAACCAGCCAGAGCGCGATACACTGGAAGATAGCACCTTTGCGCAAGCTGCGGAGTTGCGAAAAGATCTCGGAGTCGCTATACCTGATTCTGTATTGATTCAAGCCAGTCGAATACCAAATAAAGCAGAAGTTGTCGAAGCCATTGCCGAACAATCGAATAGTCCTGAAGCTCAGCAACAGAAGCAGATTGATCTCGCTCGCCAACAAGCGGAGATTGGCAAGATTCAGTCTGATACCCGTCGTGACGATGCGGATTCTCAGGTTAAAGTCATCAAAGCTCAGCAAGATGCGGCTAATCTTCGCCATACCGTTAATCCTGAAGCTCAGTTACGAATTGAAGCGGATTTAGCGTCACGTCGGTATGAGACAGACACGAATGCGCAGATTGAACGAGAGAAAATGAGTGTTTCGTATGCCATCGCACAACTAAATGCGAATGCGAAACGTAAGTCGGAGCCAAAGAAGAAGGAGACCAGTAAATGAGTAAGAAAGATGAGGCACGAGCACGTGGTGATTTTGTCGATGAGAACAACCCCCCAGGGCCTTTGGTAGGAGAAGGTGAAGATGACGACGGACTTCAGGGAGATGACGTACAAGAAACTGCAGCAGCAGATGATGGAGAGGCACGACGAGATCCTGTACGAGACGATGACGGGGAAGATGCTGCTGTCGAAGAACAAGAACAAGAGAGCGCAGCAGTTGATAGCGAGGAAATTGATGAACCAGGAGAAGAACCTGCCCCCATCACCATCCCAAAAGCCCGATTCGACGAAGCCCAAAAGAAAGCCAGAGACCGCCAGTTTGAGCTGGAAAGACGCATTGCAGAAATGGAGAAGCAGCAAGTAAAGCAGGTTGTTACTGCGGACGTTGCTAAAATTTCTGAAGACCTCGACGTACTGGAAACGAAGTACGAAGACTTGTTGTTGGAAGGCGAAGTCGAAAAAGCCCGTGCAGTACGACGGGATATGCGCAAAAAAGAGAACGATCTGTTCGATATGCGTATGCGTGAGCAAGGCGCTAAGGCCAGCTCAGTTGCTGTTGAACAAATGCGTTTCGATTCACAGTTAGCGCAGTTCGAGGCAAAGTTTCCGGCAATTAACCCCGATTCAGACGACTATAACGCAGGTTTGGCGGAAGAAGTCGCGGATATGATGAATGTGTACCTTACCAGCGGTTATAACAAGTCCGCTGCGTTGAATAAGGCAGTTCATTACATTGTACGGGATAGTGGATCACCGCAAGTCGGTGAAGACCCGTCAATTGTACGGAGCAAGCGAGCCGCTATGGCACGGAAACGAGTTTCTGAAGCGGCTAAGAAATCTCCACCGGATATCAAGGATAAAGGGCGAGATTCGGACAAAACCGGCCAAGGTGATGGTTTGCCGGATGTGACCAAGATGTCGATTGAGCAGTTCGAGAAGCTATCTACTGAGCAGTTGAAGCGGTTACGTAATGACTCGATGTCCGATAGCGAGGTGGCGTGATGGCTGTTGGTAATTATCACGCAATAAACCAGGCGTTGAACGAACAGTTAACCCTGGATTTCGAGCCGCAGGCACCTGCGAACAAGGAAAAATATTATCGCGATACGATTGACCAACAAAAAGAGCATATTGCCTCTTTAGTCGAGCAACTGAGAGACCAGCAGATTCCTTTCGATGAAACTGCGAATTTCCGTGACTTCATGGTCTGGTTATGCGGTTACACAGGGCATGCTGAACCTCCTAGCCAGGCAGATTGGGACAATCTCTGTGATAAGGTCAAGCATGTTGCGGCTAAGTTCGCATTAGAAGTGCGTCGGCGGGATCGGGATAGGTTACGCGAATACACGGCTACTCCCCCGCGTTCCGCGATGAGTGGTTACGCTACTGTTTCTACGTCAACCGCACCTTATACCTCGACAACTACCTTCATAACAAAGTAATAACTTAGGCCCCTTTACGGGGCCTTCGCTTATGGGGTATGATCAAAGCTCGCAAGGCACCCTGCGATAGTGGGACCGGTTCCAGCTGCCTCAACGCTGTATTCGCTAGGTTGGTGCGAGATTCCAACACCCAGGTAATCCCTTTAACTGATTGCAAGGAGGTAAAGTGCAATGGCACTTACAAACTTTGCGGCGTTAACCACCGAAGCGAAGACCGCATGGTCGATGGATTTGTGGAAACACGCCCGAAATTACTCATTTATGAATCAGTTCACTGGGACTGGCCCGAACTCGATGATTCAGCGCATTACCGAGCTGAAGAAGTCTGAGAAGGGCGCAAGAGCGGTTATCACGCTTTTGGCTGATCTTGCGGGCGACGGCGTAGCCGGTGACCGCACTTTGGAAGGCAATGAAGAGGCAATGCAGACGAATGACCAGGTCATTCGGATTGATCAGCTTCGGCATGCTAACCGCCACGAAGGTCGTGTGGCAGATCAGAAGTCTATTGTGAACTTCCGTGAAAATAGTCGTGACGTGCTGGCTTATTGGCTTGCAGATCGTATGGACCAGTTGGCGTTCTTGACGCTTGGCGGGTTCGATTACAGTCTGAATCCTGATGGCACCGCTCGTGTCGGCTCTGACCTTGTCAACCTCGAATTTGCTGCAGACGTTACTGCACCGACTTCCCAGCGTTATGCGCAGTGGGACGTAGATACTGCCGATACCCTGAAAGTGGGCACCGGTACTTCTGCCCTCGCTACGACTGACAAAATCAAGTGGGAAACCCTGGTACGCATGCGTGAGCAGGCCAAGAAAGGCTATATTCGTGGTCTCAAGATGCAATCCGGTATGAACGAACTGTTCCATGTCTTCATGACGCCTACCTGTATGGCGAACCTGAAGATGGACAATGACTACATGCTGAATCTCCGTCATACCGCTTCTTCCGGCGTCAACAACAAGTTGTTCGAGGGTGGGGTTGTTACGGTTGATGGTTTCGCCCTTCATGAATTCCGTCATGTTCCGCATAGCGCAACGTGGGGTGGTGGTGCTGTTCCTGGCTCCGCTGTTCTTATGTGTGGTGCTCAGGCACTCGCTTTCGCGGATATCGACGCACCGATCTGGACTGAAAAGTATTTCGATTACGATAATCAGCCTGGTATCGCTGTTGCGAAGATGATGGGCTTCAAGAAGCCTCAATTCAAAAACCTCTACGCAGGTAACACCGTGCAAGATCATGGCGTGTTTGTTACTTACGTGGCCGACTAAGGAGGACTGATCATGGCTATTACTAAAAATGCAGGACGTCAGTATCCTCTCGTTGCAGAAGCTGCGATTCTCGGTGGTACCGAAGTAGCAGCTCAAGGTACTTATGAAGCGATCGATTTGCCGCCAGGAGCTACCATTACTGGTGGTTTCTACGAGGTAACGACTGCGTTTACCGGTACGGGCACTGTTGCAGTGCATGTTGGTGCCGTAGTTCTGGGTGTTGCAAATGACGGAGACGCTCTTGGCGTATTCCCGTTTGCAGTAGCTGGCTACGATATTCCAACGACTACAGCTGCGGATACCGTTGATGCAGTAGTCGCAACTGCAGACCTGACCGACGGTGTAGGGCGTATTGTGGTTGAATACGTTATCGCTGGTCGCGCTCACGAGGCGCAGTAAAAACCGCAGGGGGAGGCGCTTAGCGCCTCCTCCTAAGGTGCAACGAGATGGCGTTTACGAATTTTTTAAAAGACTCACCCAGGAGGACCGGAGCCGTGTCTACGAATAAAACTGTAATGATGAAATTGAATCGTAACTACACGTTACGCAGTACGCTGGGCCATATGTTGACGTTTAAAAAGGACGTGCCTATGCCCATTCCCCAAATCATGGTGTACGCTTGTGCTCAGATTGGGGCTGAACGTGTAGATGGTAAAGAGGTGTTTGTAGAACCAGAAGCACCTAAGTCGAACCCTGTTGATCCAGGGCAGCGACTGAATGAAGTACTCGCAGCCTTTGACGGTATTGTGGAAAAGAACGATTCGCGGGATTTTACCGCTTCAGGCATTCCTAAGGTTAGTGTTATGAGTAAAGCCGTAGGATATGCCATCGATCGTACTGAAGTCATGAAGGCTTGGGAACAGCGTTTAGAGGCTCTTGCTGAAGCTAATGAGACCGAGTGAACTATTAGAACTTTTTCGTCTTGAATTAGACGACGTTGCCGAACCTTATCTATGGTCGGACACGGAATTCTATGTTTATCTGAACGAAGCTCAAGAAATGTTTGTACGTCAGATTGGAGGAATCGCTGATCGGCGTTCCTCCCTGACTAAGATCAGTTATAAAACCGGGGATCAGTTTCGTAAATTCGACCCCCGTATTCTTCGAATCAAAGGGGCTTTTGACGAAACTAACCGGATTCTGACTATTCGTAATCTGGATAACTTCGAATCAGGGTTTCTCGAAGATGACTATGGATCTCGCTTCCAATCAAGTCTGGATGATACAAAAACAGGTTCTCTGCGTTACCTGATTACGGATACAGAGGGCAATGAAATCCAACTTTATCCGCTTCCCGATCATGATGGATTCATCCGGTTGTATGTATACAGGCTTCCTGAAAATACCATATCAGGAGCTTCCAGCGAACTTGAGATTCCCAGCCACCAGCATCTCTGCTTGTTGAACTGGGTAAAATACAAAGCGTTGTTGAAAAACGATGCGGAAACTTTCGATAAATCGCAAGCTGTAGAATTTCGTGTTGCGTTTACGCAGGATATTGAATATGCGAAACGGGAAAAGAGCAGTCGCGAAGATCGGAAACGTACAATGCAGTACGGCGGGATACCCATGTTATGACTGAGTGTGCAAATCTAAATTTGACGTTTAAACAAGGGACGACCTATAACAAGGCCGTTAGTTGGTTTGGCGCGGGTAAAGTTTGTAAGCTGATCGAGAGTCTGACAGTTGGTTGCCCGACAGTCGTGAATATCACGTCGCACGGGATTCCAAATGGTGGGGACATCCCCGTGTTCATCTCTCATGTAAAGGGAGCAACTCGGGCGAATTATACAAAATCGCCAGTGGCCGCTACATACATTGATGCCAACAGTTTCTATATTGACGCCGACACAGTGGGGCAGGAGTACGAGAGTGGTACTGGGTTGCTGACATACTATGCCCCAACTGACCTGACAAATTATACAGCTCGCATGATGATCCGCGAAGACATCGACGATGCAACGCCGATTGACGAGCTCACCGATGCAAGTGGCGAACTCATCATTACACCGGCCCTGGGGAAAGTGACAATCAGCATTCCGGCTTCGGTAACTGCTGGATATACGTTCGACGAAGCAGTCTACGATCTTGAACTCGTAGATGACAGCGTTGAGCCGGTAGTTACTCGAATCGTCGAAGGACGCATCGAGCTTTGTAAAGAGGTTACCCGCTAATGGCCCTCTCGCCCCGGATGAGCAACCAGGTAGTCCTTGCGATGCTTAATAGCGTGAATGCTCAGCTTAACGAGGGACTCGGCCCTGCCATCGTAAACATTTATACAGGTGGACCACCGGCTGAGTGCGAGACCGCAGCTTCGGGTACGTTGATTGGAACATGCGTTATGAATACGACGCCGTTCGGAGCAGCAAATGATGAAGTGCCGGGCGGTCGCATCACAGCGAATACGATTGCTCCAGACACAGCAGCAGACACGGCGGGGACGGCCGGGTATTTTCGAATATACAGTTCCGATGGTGGAACGAATGCTTCGAAATTGAACTGTCATTTTCAGGGAACCGCCGGTGAGTCCGCCGATACCACGGATTTGACGCTTGATGTAAAAGTGATTGCACTTGGGGGTACGATCCAAGTAACGTCATTGTTTATCGATTTGCCAGAGACTTAATCGGAGGATTTTAAAATGGCACAAGGTGATGTAGTAGTATTTGACGATTTCCTGGAGTATGTCCTGAAGGGCAACGCCGAGAATCCCTTTGACTTCGGCGCGACTCCTGACACTGTCAAGTGCGCCATCGTCAGCAATGCAACGGTTCCGTCAGCGACGACCGCCGATCCCTGCTGGGGTGCTGGAGGTACGACCAACTTCGCAACCAACGAGCAGACCGGCACGAACTTCACTGCTGGCGGCAACGCATGTGCGACGGTAGCAATTACCAACAACGCAGGCACGATCGAACTCGACATGGGCGACCCGGCAACGTGGACGCAGAATGCGGGCAATCCGACGACCTGCTATTGGGGTATTGTGTACAGTGATACGGCTACCAACAAGAACTGCATCGCGTATGTGGACCTTGGCGGTGTGTTCGATGCGACCACCGGTGATTTGACGATCACGTGGGGCGCTCCGTTCGCGACACTGAACCAGGCGTAAGCCTGATGCGGTAACCCACTTACCGCTCCCTCCGCTCTGGCTGTAGGGTCACCGTGAGTGGGCAACCGCTCACGGTGACCTCCTATGGCACTCACACTTAATAGTCTAGTAGGGTTTGAATCCACTGGCGGCGCGACTTTTGGCGAGCTAGATGGGGCCTCTGCGGGTGTAAGTAATGACTTTACTAATATTCGTTCTGATTCGGGCGAATGTGGTGCGCTTCTCCTCTCTCACGCAAATACAGTAGAAATTGATGTAACCAAACAAACCGCTGATGCTGGCGGTATGTGGATTGTCGGTTTCAACGTTAACCTTCGTACTACACACGAATCATACAGTTCGGGCCAGATACTTGAAGTGTGGGATTTAAGTACCGGGGTGCATTTTATGCGCCTCGGGCTATCCTATTCGCCTGATTTTAACTTCATCCTAATAGAGGGTTATGGTGGCAGCAATGGCACAACCGAAACTTCGATTAAACCGACTCTAGGTTCACATTATTATGTAGAGATTTGTTTCGACTGTAACTCCACTTCTGGGGATTACGAAGTCTTTATCAACAATGTCAGTGCCATATCCGGCACAGGAATGAACTTTACGGCAAGAGCCGGTACAGACGTCCCCAATGGTCTCCATTTCGAAGGCTTCAACGATATGGATGTCACGATCGACGATGTGTATGTCCTGACCGGAGCTACCAGTTCAGCAGATCGTTTGGGCCCAATCGGCATAGTCCCTTATAGGAACGCAGATGCAAGCGCTACCGCTGATGCTGGGAATGCGCTGAACGTCGGAACGTGGATCGGGGTAAATAGACAATATGTCAGCGGTCCTACGACCGCTGAGTATACAGCTACTAACTCAGGCGGCTCGGTCGATTGTAATAGTACCGGCAATTGGGTGGATTCAGGACGTCCACAAGCAGGGCCGTTCGGGGATGGAGCGAATCATAGCGGCGCTATTGTCGCTATGGGTGGTTGGTGGAAAGTAAGTCGTAGTGGCGGCGGCGGTAGTGCGCATTATGGACTGATAGGTAACAGTACAGATGGCACGATGCAGACCCAGGATTTTGATCCGGGCACTACACCTACAAATTATACGTTCTGCACGACAAATGCTACGTATTTACCTACATCCAGTGATTATCTACGTAATGGTTTCCAAACGACTGGTGGACAGGACTTCACTTGCGACGGCATGCTGTGCTGGGTCGCTTACGAACTTGATCTCTCTAATCCCCGTGACGTTACCTGTACCACAGCCGCGAACGTATTCACGGAAACTAAAGCTGATGTTAATAGCTATCCTCGGTATGTTACATGCGCAACTGAAGTATTAGCACTGACAGAAGGAGCTGGGTCAGTACAGAAAAATCAAGCGCGAGTCATTACTGGCGGACCCGTTTCTCTGAAAAAATACAAAGGTCTTAGTTTTCAAGTTGTACCATTCGATGGAGTTAATTTCTCGAATGGTTCGGTTGCAAATGTGCTGGATGGGAGCTTGGGTACTTATGGGACTGCCGGTTGGTGGAATGCATCTACGTTTGAAAATTTCCCAATGGCAAGCGGTCTGGGGACTGCGATCGGCCCAATTGACAATGCTACCGACGTACCTATTCGCGTGGAACTCAGAGCTTATACCTCAAATAGTGGGGATGTAGGTTTATATGCGGGATACGAAGATAGTCAAGCTGCTGTATGGGATAATCCTGCTGATCTTGAATGGTTCCGTACTCGCGGGCTTTCATATTGCGGGACTGCAAACAGTGCAAGCGGGGCTTGGTCTGATTGGATACATGTCCCGATAGCTATTTGGGCCTGGCCTGATAGTTCCGCAGAAGACTATCCATTATCTTGGGATTACATTCAGAACAATCTGAGTGTGGGTTGGGCTTGCCCTGATAATGGCACTACAGGTGGTCGTGTCCATGCTATCGAAGTTCGTATTACGTCCGGTCCGCCAGAATGCTATCGAAAAGGTTATTTTGATGCGAGTGCAGGAACTACAGACCAGTTTGCATCTGCTCCTAACTTCCAAAATTTAACGAATGCAGAAGACGGCAATACTGCTACATTCGCTACTAATATCGTTAATACTGATACCTGGATGACAGTGTATGGGAATACGCTTACTCAAGGTCCCGTAACGGATGATATTTTTGGTGTCTATTTCCGGCATCATATAAGACTCACATGGGATGGCCTCCCCCTAAACTACATTCAGATGCAGATGTCAGTAGGACCACTTACTGGAGGACCCGCTAATGATCTTCATCTTTACGATGACCAGAATGCAGCTACTGAAGGAGGTTATGTACAAAGTTTTGATAGTAATCTTGTATGTTATGCGGTTCCGCTTTCTGCGAGTGGAACAGGTTTCTGGACTCCGTGGTTTAGCGTAAAACTAGACGATACCAGCTGGACTCATCCATTCACTGGTGGTACTAACTATTTACAATGGAGCGAACTTCCTAATCTGCTTGCTAGAGTACGGTTACGTGCTGGCTTTACATACGATGGCGATGGTAGAGATTGGGCTAAAGCAGAAATAGTTGTTATTGGTGCGCCAGCTAATAGCGCCCGTGCAGGTGGTAGAGCAAAGAGAAATCGTGGTGTTCAATGCGCTACAGCGGCGAATATACTCACGGCCAATGCAGCTACTATCCATATAGACTTACTGATCCCTGCGACAACGGCAGCGAATGTCGTAACAACAAATGCAGCAACAATCAGCTTCACGTCCCCCAGGAATGTAATCTGTACCACGGCCGCAAACTCCTTCACGGAATCGGCGGCCACTGCAACTCGTAATCGGGTAGCAAGTGGTGCGACGCAGGCACTGGCGTTCACCGAGAACGCAGCCGGTATCCACATTGATCTGGGGATCATCGGTACTACCGCAACTAATACGTTAACGTCGAATGCAGCTGTTATCGTCTTCGAACGGCACGCCAACTGCTCACCCGAAGTTCTGAGCTTCGTCGGTACGCAGGCTACGGTCGAGTTCTCGCTGAACGTGGTGGTCACGTGTACGACGGCCGTCAACGTCCTGACCGAAAACTCCGCAGCAGTTGCGGCGAATAGAGCTGTAATCTCCGCAACTGAGTCCCTGATACTTCTGGAAAGCGGAAGTATTGCGAACGTAACGCGAGGCGTTATAGGCACTACTGAGGCTCTGGCGCTTACCGAAAACACAGCTGGCATCCACATTGACCTGGGGATCATCGGTACTACGGCCGTCAACACGCTGACAGCAAGTCCGGCTACGGCCAATGTAACGCGAGGCGTTACAGGTGCCACCGATACTCTTGTTCTTGCGGAAACCCTTGCCACCATTAACACTCAACGTGGTGTAGCAAGTGCAACAAGTGCAAACACGTTAACGGAAAATCCGGCTAGCCTGAATGTGTCGCGAGGAGTTCAGAGTGCTACCGAAATTGTCTCCTTTACAGAGATATCTGCGGGGGCAAACCGAACTCGTACGGTAAGTGGTACGACTGAGGCGGCGGCGCTGACCGAGAGTTTAGCTACGATCGGTACCACCTCGAATCTTGATATTACATGTGCGACGGCCGCTATGGCCTTGGCGGGTACGGCCGCAGGAGTCAACGGAACTCGCATCGCAGCGGCGACGGCCGAAATTACTGCTTTCATTGAGAATGCCTCCAGTGTGAACACCACGCGTGCTGCGCAAGGCGCAACCGAAACGCTGGCGTTCACAGATAACGCTTCCACGATCACCAGGGCTCGGCTTGCCTCGGGTGCGACGGAAGTCGTTTCAATGACTGAGGGTACGGCAGCTCTGAACCGCCAGCGCGGTGTTACCGCTGGAACGGAGGCATTTTCACTTTTCGAGAAACAGGCAGCAATCTTACGCGGCCTGAACCGCGACATCACCTGTACAACCGCTGCATCGACACTTACAGAGAACGCGTCGAATGTGAATGCCACGCTCGACATAACGACGCTCACGGAAGTCGTCAGTTTTGCCGAGAATTCAGCTACTGCGAACTTAGCTCGTAATTTAAGTGGTATTACGCAGGCTAACGTTTTGACAGAAAGCCAGGCGACGGTCGATACCGCTGCAAGCAACTTCCCCCGTGAAGTTACTTGTACGACTGAAACCCTTGCGGCCGTAGGCGTTGCAGCCGGAGTTAATGGTAAGCGTATCGTCGGTGCAACGGCCGAGCTTACAACGCTGGTCGAGAACGCAGCCGCGCTTAATCGTACTCGGGATGTAGCAAGTAGCCTCGAAGCTTTATCCCTGGGAACGCTTGCAGCTGCTGTCGGGTTGTCTCGTACGGTAACTACGCAAACTGAACAGTTAGCTTTGGCAGAGAGTGCCGCGAGTGTTGTTACGTCAACTGCGCTCGTAGTGTCCTGCAATACCGGACAAATACTCGCGCAGTCTAACGCGGCGGTAGTAAACCAAGCACGTGACGTGGTGAGTGCAACAGAAGCACTGAATCTCGGTGCGCAAGCCAGTACGACATTGTTCAATCGTACGGTAGCGGCTACTACTGAAAATACGGTCCTGGCTGGTTCAGCAGCACAGGTTTACCTGGGTGCGAACCGTTATGTTACGTGTTCCTCCGCGCTGGTACAGATCGACGAAGCGGCAGCGCAGCTGGCATTCAGCCGAGGTGTCCAAAGCCAGACCGAAGTTCTGAATGCGACTGAATCTGCAGCGGCAGTACAGAAAATACGTAATACGACGGCCGTAACTGAAGTTATCGGGGCAGAGACAAATGCTGCCATCATTACGCGTAGTCGCGGAGTAGTCTGCGCTACAAAGCAACTTCTCAATACCGCTGCAGCAGCAATTGTCTATCGTGGTGCGAACTTAGTAATTAATGCGGTCACTGCTAGTATAATCCTAGCTGAGAACGCAGCTGTGATCAGGAACGGACGAGTAGTTGTTTCGCTCGTTGCACAAGCTCTTCTGATGCCTACTGCGGCGATCATAAATCTGACACGAGAGATCAGCGGAAGTACAGAGGCAATTGCGGTCGCAGCTACTCTGGCCAGGATTGCTAAGACACGATCTGACGCATTACCTGGGTCTATGATTTATGCCTATCCAGAACCGAAAGCGTACGTATTGGTGGATGACAGGATGATCCAAATATAATGAGCCAGAAAGAATACACATACGCGAATGATACGGGCATCCTCTCTATTGAGGGGGACAACGCAATATCAGTTGTTGAAGCAAAGCCTGAAGAACTTATCGCTATTGAAGGTGATGGCCTTACGCTCGAGGTCACTGGAGCTACTAGCGGCATAATCCAGATAGAAAAGAAAGAAATTGTCCTCATTGAATCTGAAAGCGGGTTCTCAAACCAACTGATCTTCGACCATGACGACTATACCGCTTTTCTGGTAATGGGTATCGGGGGTACAGGTCCGGCAGGACCGAAAGGCGACAAAGGAGATAAAGGAGATACTGGATTAGCGGGGCCGCAAGGATTACAGGGGATACAAGGTGTCACAGGAAATACCGGGCCGACAGGGCCTACGGGCCCTCAGGGGCCAACTGGTCCTGCGGGCGCTGATGGTGCGAATGGTCTTGATGGGGCTACTGGCCCTCAAGGCGTGCAGGGTGATCAAGGTATTCAGGGACTAACAGGTCCAGCAGGAGCAGACGGTGCAGATGGAGCGACTGGTGCGACGGGCCCTCAAGGGGATCAAGGATTGCAAGGGGTGCCAGGCTCGGACGGCGCAAATGGCCTCAATGGCGCAGACGGTGTCGACGGCGCTGACGGGGCAACTGGGCCGACAGGCCCGACTGGCTCGCAAGGTCCGCAAGGCATCCAGGGAATCCAAGGTATAGCAGGAAGCGATGGAGCAACCGGCTCGGCCGGTATGGTCTGGATCGATGGTGGGTGGATAACTACTACCGCGTATGCGATTAACGACGCTCTCTCATATAACGGCATCTCATATCGATGCTACGATGTCCACACGTCGGCGGCGACCGACGAGCCAGGAGTTGGTGCGACGTGGGCAACTCGCTGGGAAGTGCTAGCAGATAAGGGCGACATCGGCGCAACTGGTTCGCAAGGTATTCAGGGTATCCAAGGTATCCAAGGTGTCACTGGCGATACGGGTGGAATCGGACCCCAAGGCATCACCGGCGATACTGGACTGCAAGGCATCCAAGGCGACCAAGGAATTCAAGGGGTTACAGGCGACACAGGATTGACCGGCGATACGGGTGCGACCGGCCCTGCTGGTGCAGACGGCACAGACGGTAGTGAACTGAACTGGATCGACGCAGGTTGGTCTGGAGCCATCGTCCCGTACGCGCTTTTGGATGCTCTTTCACATGACGGCAGTTCATACCGGTGTATCCTTGCTCACTCTTCTGATCCAGTTAATGAACCCGGCACTGGCGGTGCCTGGGAAACGTATTGGCAAATCCTGGCATTGCAAGGTGTTCAGGGGCCGCCAGGCGCGGCGGGCGCAGGCGTGATGGCGGGTGGCACAACCGGGCAGGTGATTACCAAGCTGTCTGCTACCGACTACGACGCTAATTGGCAGGACCCGGCAGGCGGCGGCGGCAATATAATATGGGACTGGTTTGACGATACTTGGTATACCGGCACGCATCAATACGAAGAAGGACGAATCATGCGGGCGGGTATTGGCTATCGCGACACGTTCCTTTCGCAGACCAACCATACAGCGTATTCATATTCACAACCTCGTGAGGGAAGCAGCTGGAAGAGCCGATGGACGCAGATTGGCGGGGGAATGTGCTGGCGCGGTACGTGGGTCAATGGAAATACCGGCGACGCGGGTGATTACGAAATTCAGGATGTTGTGGTTCGTAGCGGCGTCAATTATCTGTGTATCGTTGCGCACGATGCAGACACTACGGCCGCTGCTCCTGGGACCGGTGGATCGTGGGCTTCATACTGGGTAGTCCTCGGTCCTGACACTATTAGCCCTGCCGGTGCTACGGCCGCAGGACGTAGAACGAAATTCTTCCCTGTCAGCATGATGAACTACCCACGATCAGGGGGTGTTACCGTAGGGCCGTCAGCAATCGACATTCTTGAAATTGGTACCAGTTCACCAAGAACAAATATCCCGGTTGCTTGGTTCGACGATACGACGCCCGAGTATTTGTTCTGGAACTGGGCGCCTCCGTTGACATGGGATCACGGTTCGAATCCGTGGTTTAAAATGCGGTTTCACTGGGTACCGTCAAACACAAACACGACTAATGTGTTATGGCGTGGGCATGGAAGAGCGTATGACGATAGTGATACGCTGCTCTCCGGTCCAGGCACGCTTGATTACTATGTGGACGCTGCAAATGGTCTGACTACGGATATCCACATTACCGATCCGTGGCCGTATGGCTCTAGCATCTCAACCACATCAGACAGCCCACTTATCTGCTTCGCTGTTTCGCGGTATGCTAACAGCGGTAGCGATACCTATACCGGCGATGCCGGGTTGGTTGGAGTCGAAATTGAATATTATGTCACTGATTACGCAGTTGTTTGATGCTGGGGGCACCTGCTCTCGGAAGTCGTCGTGGTAGGGTCGATCCGGCTCCTCGACCCTACTGCGGCGCAATTGGAGAACAGTAATGGCTGAGAAAAAGTTTCCACGGATCATTGGTATCGACCAACTCGCAGACGAAACCGCACTGGATCAAGAAGACCGGATGTATGTACGTGAAGCGAATAACGTTGATATCGACGCGGCCGGTAATATCAGTCGCCGTAAGGGGGCGATCCTGGAATTAAGTGGTTCAGGCTACCATAGCCTGTATACTTCCTCACGCGGCTGGATCATGCTGTGTAAGAAGAATCAACTTGGTGTCTACGATCCAAGCTCTGCGACATTCACCCCGCTGGTGAACATGACTGATTCGCGCATAACGTCGTACGTAGAGCTGAATGGTAATCTCTATGCGATGAACAGCAGTTTTGCGTGTAAGTTCACACCTGGTTCTGCTGAATATAAACCGATTGGCGTCCCACTGCCTATCGTGAGCCCGAGCTTTACTGCTACAACCGGTTCGCTTGATCCGGGATCGTATGGTGTCACCTTTACGGTTATCGATCCTGATGGCGAAGAAAGTGGTACGGCACCAATTACACAAATTGATTTAGAGCATGGAGGTAGTATTGCAGGGACGCTTTTCACTATTGCATCCGGGTATAAGCATCGCATATACATGACAGCAGCAAATGGTGAACGTCTTTACCAGGCAGCCGAGTTCGACGCCAATATAACCAGTTACACTATTGCGTCCCCCGAAGAAGGTCGAGAATGCGAGACCCACGGATTGGAGCAGCCGCCTAACGGACATATCATTCGAGCTCATGGATCAAGACTCATGATCGGGTCTTCGAACTACGTGTATTACACCGAAGTTTTTCGGCCGCATCTCCATAATCCCAATGATTTTATCCCAATCAACGGATTCTGTACGATGATCGAATCTGTAGATGATGGGGTCTTTATTGGTGATGATAATGGAGTGTTTTTCTACACTGGCAACGAACCTGCTATATGGGAACAAAAGCAGGCGTCGGCAGACAAAGCAGTATTTGGTACTTCTGTCGTGGTATCAGGCAGTTTCTTCGGTGAGGAATTTGCCAAATACGATTCTGTAGCTGTATGGCTTACGTCTTCGGGTTACCAAGTCGGTTTACCGACAGGGCAGGTCGCAAGACTTAATTCGTCGCAGGTAAGAACGCCTGCGTATTCGCAAGGAGCATCCGCTGTGTTAATATCAGATGGTCGTAAGCAGATGGTAACTCCTGTAAACTCTAATGAGCTGGCGGGAGCCAGCGTTTCTCTCGACTCAGTGACTTTCTAGGAGATAACAATGTTTGGCTTGGACCTGGTAAAACATATTCGGGAATTCAGGAACTACATCCTTAACAGGCAGTATGAATTAACCCCCCACGGAATCCTGTTTCCGAAGGCTTCGGCCGTCGCACGCGGGAAATATACCCATTGGGTAACCGGCTATGAATCTGAGATGGCAACTGACCGCAACATCGTCCCCGATGAAGGTCTGAACCACTTTCTCAGTGTCGTTTTGAAGGCTGGCACCGCAAGCCCCAACTGGTATCTGGCACTTCATTCCGGTTCGGGTACTCCAGCTGCTTCGCTCACCGCTGCGACCTATAATGCAACCCTTTCCGAAATCACAGCTTCGTCTGGTGATCCGGGCGGGTACACTGAGGCAACTCGTGTAGCATGGGCCGCTGACGCGATTGATACCGTGAATACTGAAGTCGTGAACGACACGACTCCAGCCGCTTTCACTGTATCGACGACCACTACCCTGGTTGTGAACGGCGCTGCGCTTATGAACAAATCTGGTAAGACGGACTACACTGGCGTGATCGCATCTGCTGGTAAGTTCACAGCTACTAGAAACCTGGCGAATACAGACGTTTTCAACCTGAAATACAAGGTCGATCTGGACGCAGTCTGATTGCCGTGAGTTGAGAGATCGGCGCGAGGTCCGAAAGGGCCTCGCGCTTAAAGTACTCCAATTTCGAAAAACGCATTGTCGAGGTCTTTCGTCAATCGATTCAATTGTTTCGCTGTTAGAATGTTCGTTACTAGTTCCCACTGGTCATCGTGAGCCCACTCTGGTTTAATCCAATTATTCTCTGCGTCTTTGTTGGTTTGTGATTCATAGTGCCCAGTAGGGTATGTCCACGTCATCCACTCATACCTTTTATTGTATGTGGCTGGGTTCGAATTTAGTGTTTGTTCGTATGGGTCCGGGGTCTGGTCCCACATTTCGTATGGATTAGCATCAGCTAAATAAATTCTATTCATGTATTCTGCACGACTAATAAGGTCATCGTCCACACCAACACCGGCTGGATCACAGCAACTTTTTACGGGACGGCGTAGCCAAAGATATGGTTTCTTAGCCCCGCGACCTGTATCGGTAGAACGATGGACAGCATAAGATTCTGCCATCCATTTCCTATCTGAACCCTCTGTCTTAAGCAGTTTGAAGTCGCCGGAAGAACCATATTTTAGATAGTCGTTTTGAAATCCAATGCTCGGACCGCACTCCCAAGCCCCTTTACCACTCATTGCGATCCACCAAGGGCTCATAGATACTCCGGTAAGCGGACGGAATGCCAGGGAAAAATTCTGCCCATACCCACCCCCAAAAGTACAATACGCTGGATAGGCCAGAGTTCGCAGTTCACCAGCATCCATCCGACCGCCCGACCCCGCAGACCAATTTCCTGGGCTGGCTATTAGATAATAGGATGGGTATGTTATTTCATGTGCCATCCCACCAAGGGCTGCTACATTTGTTCCATTTGACCGCACAGTGAGATTTTTTGTCGTGCCGTCCTCATGCAGATTGAAATATTCATCTCCTGACGCGTCTGTCGTTACTTCCAGATAACGCCATGAATTCTTAATCTCTGGATGATGTTGAAGAACGGCGCGTACAAGAACTTCATAGCCCCCCGTCGTTACCCCTACGTTCTCTGTATAAGACCAACTACCGGAAATTTTATGTATGGGTAATCGGTCAACTTCCTGCTTCAGATTCTTTGTTACAACGATATCCATTTGGTACTGGCATGACGAACTACTGTCCTTAGATTCACCAAACATCGCCCCTGAACCGGAAACCTCAAGTGCATAGGTATATAAGGCCTGGGCCCCTGGAGCGATATGAAAAATCCAAGGTTTTGCCGGGGGGACAAAAGCCACGATCCCGCTATTACCACCATCACCCCAGCGGCTACCTCCTTGATTGGCTGACAAGATCACAGGATTGTTTGCGCCATCCAGAGAGATTGTTGCCACAAGTAGATTTTCGACTGTGCCGTTTATGATTTCGTAGTTCCCATTGCGCATGTCCATTTTAAGCGTTTTGGTTGCGCCATAAACGTCCGAAACATCTGGGCTATTAGCAGTCCATTTCTGTATTCCAAGATATCCATGTTGGTATTCGCGTATGAAATATGCATACCCGTCTTTGTCGATGTAATCTACGCCACGCGGATGATACATATCAGATGCGATTCCAGCCCAAGCAGTAGCTGTGGTTGTACCAGGAAACGATGCGACGGACTCCCACTCACCTGTATCGGCCAAGAAAGCCGACATTGTTTTACGAGCGATGGCGTCACTCGATATTCGCCAAGTTAGTCTGTCGAAATTAGTTACCTCGCTAAGGTTTACATAGTGGCAGTAAATGTACTTTATATTATTCATTGTTAAGATGCAGGCTCCGCAAACCCTACCAGGTCCTAGAAATTTCCGTCCTCGGAAATATAGGTAGTAACTAAGATACGTATGTCGCGAAGTTCCTTTCGATACAGAACCTGTTGAGTGCGGCGGAGAGAAATCTGGCCCAGATTGCCCGTGCCATGTAAGGACGTCGCATTGCGTCCAAGCTTCACCACTTTCTGCATGCCACCAACCGAGATTCGAACCGTATGGCGTAGTCCCACCCAGTTCGTCCGTGAAACTGACGATATGCCATTTACCTGTAGCCTGATTAAATCCTATCAGATATCCTTTGACGTCCTCTGCGCCTGCTCCGTGACCATCCCAGTCTATCTTGCGAATGATGAAGGCTGGGGGGCAACTGTAATGTTCGAGATCGGATTTGACTTCCTCTATGTATTTCTCAGATGGTACGCTAGTGCTGTTGATTTCGACGAAAGTTTGTTCTTTGGCTATTTGCACAGTGATAGAAGTGTAAGGATCAACCTGCACTGTGCGCTTCATAATGGGTACGCCTGCGAGTTGTTGCACGGATTGGGTCTTGAAAAGCTCTAACAAGCCGCGTTTAATGTGTTCCACACCGCGACGTTTGGCCTCGTCGTTATCGCCGTTAATACGAATCTGGGGGAATTCCTTAGGCATTCAATAGATTCCAAAGATGTGTAATAATGTGGTGCAACCCTCTAAGGATACGCAATGGCAAACCTCACAGTCACTAGCACCACTGCGATCTCAACTCTAACAGAGAACGCCTCGACTATAAACAGGACGCGAGCCGCCATTTGCGTGACAGAAGCGCTTGTAACCACAGAGAACGTTTCGACTGTAAACAGGACGCGAGCCGCCATTTGCGTGACAGAAGCGCTTACGTTCACACAAAACGCTGCAACTGTGCCTGATTTCGTGACTGGTACTGCGACGTTAGCCTTCTCCGGTATTAGTGCTCTTACGGGCGTAGGTACGACGGATTTGTTGTATCACGTCGATACCTTCTATGCGACCGACTCGATGTTAGGCGTCTTCGACTGGACGATCACTGACACGATTATCGCCGGTGATTCAACACTCGCGATTCTGACCAATTCACTGGAAGACGCAGTACTCGTTACTGAAACGATTACGCATGACTGGATTGCCAATCTCGAGGACACTTTCTACGCTGGAAACGCAATTGGACCGGTAATCTGGGATGCGAACCTCTGGCCAACGCCGAGAGAACGCTGGCGGGAACAAATCAAAGTTTTCCTATCGGAATATGTGGTTGGTTCGCTCACTGCGACCGAAACGCTTAATACAAGTCGAATAAATTCGCTTGAAGACAGTTTTACAGCAACGGAAGCTCTGACAAACCAAGTTGAACAAACAAGAACACTGACGGGTACGATTCGAGCTACCGAAAGCTTGACGCCTGGAGCCTTCGAACAGCTGATTACTGGTAATACGATTATTGTCACGGGCCTGTTTACAGACACAGTAAGCCCGCGCCAGACGTATACCGAAACGTTCTACGCTAACGAAGCTCTGGTTAATAACGCAACCCTCTCGACTCTGAATACAGATGTTGTTGTAGCGACTGGTACGATCGAGTTGCCGGGTATGGTAGCCAACCAGGCACTGCATGAAACGTTAACTGCACACGAAGTACTCTGGGCATCGGACTTCGCTGCTCTGGCCTGGGTGCTGAATATAGAGACTACAGGGCTCTCGACGTACGATAACTTTGGCTTTAATTCTGTCACAGCGTACAACGGCATCCTGTATGCAACATCCCCCGAAGGTGTTTTCGTTATCAACGGAGACAAAGACCAGGCTCGCCGGATCACCTCTCGTGTGAAAACAGGCATGCTGGACTTTGGCATTGAGACTACCAAACGCATCTCGGACGTGTTTGTAGGCTACACGGGTGGAAGATTGTCTTACGAAGTAGAGACTTACGACGGACCAACAGAAGTGTATACTTACGAAATGCCAGAACGTGACTCAGACGCTCCACGGAATAACCGCGTAAAACCCGGCCGTGGATTGTCTTCTCGTTATTGGCGCTTTGGAATCGAAAATATTGACGGTGCTGACTTCCAGTTGCATAACCAGACAGCTGTGGTTGGTGTCTCTAAACGGAGATTATAATGGCAGTTCCTCTTTATAGTACAGACCGAGGCCAAGCTGGTTTCTCAACGAATCCATTCGAAAACTCAATAAAATATGCGGATCAGGTAAAGACCGCCGTCACAGATCAGTTTATCTATGCTAAAAATGCTTTTCTTGGTGGGGGAGACTCCGCCTATGATGCTGTAACCGGAACAGCTGCAGCGATCGAAGCTCTTGCAGGCTTCGAGCTCCAACTGCCTGATGATTTGACGCTGTTGGAACCGTCATTCGACCCTACCATCAATCTGGAGTGGGACCTCGGAGATATCGTTCAGGAAAATTTTGGTAAGATTTCACCCTTCGATCCCGGCCAACCGCCTGAAGCGGGTACATTTCCATCGATCAGTTCTGTAAATATCCCAAAATTCAGTTCCAGTATCGCGCATCTGAGCATTCCTCCGACTCCAGGACCAAAGGACTGGGAGTTCACTACTCCCGCACCAACCCATGATCCTTTTGAATTTCCCAAGGTACCGACTTATACGTTGCCGGATGATCCGACAATGGTACCGATTATCATTCCGCCGACGCCAACAGTAAAACTACCCACGTTAACGCTGGCTGATTTCCCTGAGTTGCCTGACATGAACATCGACACGTTGATTCCATGGTCAGAGCCGACGTACGAACCTGAGATCTGGGCTAACGTAAAAGCGCAGCTGCTGACGTTCTTCGCCGGTGGTACAGGCATCCGGCCGGATGTCGAAGCAGCCATGGTGCATCGGAATACTGAGCGCGAAAGCCGGTTGGTTCGACAGCAGATTCAACAGGCGGAAGAAGAATGGTCAGCTCGTGGTTATACCGCCCCTCCTGGCATGTTGGCCAAGCGCATCGATACGCTGCGTGAAGAAGGCCTTATCAAGAAACTGGGTGCCAGCCGCGACGTCCTGATTAAAACAATGGATGCCGAGATTGAAAACCTGCGATTCGCTGTCCAGCAAGGCATTGCCGGTGAGCAATTGTTTGTTTCGATCTTCGCAGCCGCCGTCGAGCGGCTATTTCTCGTGCAGCGCCTGCATGTGGAATATCAGATTCAGTATTACAACACACTGGTCGCTGCATTCAATGCCAAGTTGCAACAGAACCTGATCCGGGCGCAAGTCTACGAAGTACAGGTTCGCGCCGCACTGGCCGAGATTGAAATCTTCAAGGCGTTGATCCAGGCCGAAAGCCTGAAAGTCGATATGAACAAGACTTTGGTTGAGCAGTACGCTGCTGCAATCAAAGGTCGTGAAGCCATTGTCAGCTTGTATACCGCACAAGTTCAGGCTGTTGGTGTGAAAGCCGGGGTCTTTGAATCTGAAGTTAATGCATATCGCGCAGAAATCCAGGCTTTTGGAGAACTCGTGCGGGCCGATCAACTTCGTTTCGAGGCATACGCCACTGCAATGGAAGGTGAGAAGGCCAAGGCCAGTATCATCGAATCCGAAGCTCGGGCATACCAGGCAGAGGTCAGTGGGATCGAAACCGGTGTTCGGGCAGAAGCTGCTGCTTTGGAAGGCGCAATCGAAGAGTTTAGAGCAGAGGTCCAAGCCTATACTGCAAAATTAGCTGGCTATACTGCCTTGAACCAAAACGAGTTGTCTGGGATTCAAGCCAACGTCGCCGGTTACCAAGCCAGTACGCAGCGTTTTGTTGCCAACCTCGGTGCTGAGGAAGCGAAATCGAAACTGGAACTCGGGGCCTGGCAAGCGAAACAAGCTATCACTATTGCGCAGTATGAGGCACAGGTAAAACGTTTCCAGGCGTTGCTGGAAAAAGCCGTGCAACAGGCGGGTATGGCATTGGAAGGTATCAAGTCTGCTGGACAGCTGGCATCTACAATCAGTGCTGGAGCATTAGCTGCCATGCACGTAGGGGCAACCATCAGTGGATCTGGTGGTGTAAGCGCTTCTGGTTCGGATGGCGTATCTTTCAGCTATGGCGATACAGTGAGCAAATCCTGTGGCGAAAGCAAATCAATCAGTATCAGTTACGAATCATCGAGTGAACCCGAACTCGGCTGCAATATTTAACGGAGATTACGATGGCACAAGGTATGACAACAGCGCAACTGGAGTTGCAGAAGAAGGCGAAAGCGAAAGAAGCCGCACGCCTGGCAAAAATGCCGCCGAAGCCAGTACCCCCGCCGGTAGCGGAACCGGTACAAGGCCCACTCCGTTCGCAGCAGCCCGTAGCTACGCCACAGGTAACCTCTGGCGGACGGGATGTGCTACGGGGACCTAACCCCGTAGCGCAAGGACAACAGGCACGACGGACTGCGCGGTACCAGGAAGACCTGCAAACCGAATTGATGACGCCGCAACCAGCTACTGCTTTTGATAAGCAGTATGCAGGTAAAGCACCAGGAAGCCGTGTTGACATACCGGCTCAGGATTATATCCGGCAGATGAAGGACTTCGAGCAGACCCGTCCGAAGATGGCCTGGGAAGATCGTAACAGGCCCCGCCCCGCTGCGGCTCGTACGGATATTCCTTTCGCCTCAGAAGGGAACCAGACGTTAGGACCCGATCTTCTGGTACGTCCTAATGCGCATAAAGATTACCAGTCTCCTCTACCTTATAATGAACAAACTTATTATCCTGGAGCGCAGACAGCAGTACGTGCTGCAGCGAGCAGCAACCTGATCCGTGATCCGAAAACCGGCTTGCCTGTATCGCCTGAAGAGCTGAGACAGCCCTCCGCCGGAATTAACTATCCAGAGGCGAATGCGCCTGTCCTGGAAAAACCACCGCAGGTAGGTGTGTTCAATAATTCGTCAAAAGCTCCTACGCAGGAAGAGCAATGGGCTGCTATGCCGCCACAACGCCGTATGGAAATACTGCGCGATCCGAAACTGGCACCGCAAGCCCGTCCTGTAGCTTCTATGGAAGAACGCTATGCCGCTCAGGGGATGCAGCCACCAAAACAACAGGAACCTGAGAGTTTTACTGGGTTCCTTAAAGATACCTGGAACCGCCCTGCAGGATCTTTGCAGGAATCTGCTTATGCTTCGGACCAAGTTCCAGGCGTAGTAAAAGCAGGAGTACGAGCTATTGATACTATAGGCAAGGTTGCAACTCGGTTTACGCAGGAGAACGTAGTTCCTCCTCTTCGTCTTGGTGCCAGCGCCGTGAACAATTATGGAGAAACGGGTAAGTTCGAGGCAGATCCGGCGCTGGTAGCGCAGTATCAGACTCCTGTGGCGCAAGCAGATTTAAGCAAAGTTCCGGCACCAAATGCAGCTTTTGGGGATAAGTTAAATCCCTCATTAGCCCCTGAACAAAATTCAAATACGTTGTTAGGTAGGGCTCCTTCACCAGTAAGAGATGCAGCGAACGCCTCTGCAGCGACAGGAGATGCTATACAGAGCTCAGGCAATAACACAGCTCCTGGCTCCAGGCCGATCTATTCAGACGGAAAGGGTGGTTTCTCTGATGTAAACGCACCAAGTAGTACGCTTTACACACCTGGCAGTGGTTTGCGTTCCTCAGGTGTAGGTACACCGGCGCAAGCACAAGGTACACCGGGCAACGCTGCCTATATGTCACGACCAGAACAAGGTATTTATAATCCTACTGGGTATGATAACGCCGACCCCTATGGTCAGAGCAACGGACAGGGTCCTGGTTACATGGGGCCTGGTGGACGTGCTAGCCCAATCAGTGCGGCAAGTCAGCGGGGCACAGCAGGCGATCCGCTTTATCGCCCACAAAGCTTCGAAGAAGGGCCGAAAAATCCTAATACAGGTCGTGGCACGTTTACCATCAACCATGCTGGTCCATTGCACGGTATGGGGCCGGTGTCTGGTGCCGCATTGCATCAGATGGCTGAGCAAAAACGAGCGCAACTCTCAGCTGCGGCACAAGGCGGCGGCATCTTGCGGCAAATTGCTGGCATCAATAGGAAAGCGGATAGGGCTTACCAAAAAGCCATTGATGCAGGTATGAACGTTAAAGTTGCACAGCAAACTGCTGATGGTATTCGATCTCAAGCCGACCAGTTGGTTAATATAGATAAGACGCAAGCCCAGCGTGAAGGTAATCAATTGTCGGCAGATACGTACGATCGTAGAACTGATGTAAGTGCACAATTAGAAGCTGCTAGCATTCAAGCGGGGTCAAGTGCTGCTGGTGATAAAGCTTTTGGCGAATATGTGAAAGGGATTACTTCAGAATTTAATCCTAAAACACAAAAGTGGGAAGATAATCCGAATATGGCAGCTCGGGTTGTAGATATGATGGGTTCGTACAAAGGATCTAACAGAACACGTATTGCTCGCGATGTATTAAGCATGGAGAAGGTGCTCCAGAGTATTCGTCAAGATACAGGTATGGACTTCAACGATATTACAGAAGTTCTGGACTTCACTCCTGGTGGGATAGAGATACGCGCTGGTAAGTTCAAAGATATGTGGAAAACTTCTGGTTATGATCTGGAAGATTTCGTTTCGGCAGTGTTGCCTTTCGGTGATTCCGGTCGGGTTATCGAAGGAATAAAAAATGGCAGGAATGTACGGATTCCTTATAACGTTATCGAAGATAACGCGGTAACACCCAGAGTCTTTCGATCACTTCGTGGCGAGGAATAAACATGCCGCTAAGAAGTCCGATACGGAATAGCGGAGAACTCTTCGCTGATTCTTATTCCAGAAACCCCGCTACCTATGCTGGTGAACTGTTAGGTAGTATTCCCGAAAATGAGCTCCCTAGCCTGACAGAAATGGAAGCAGCACAAGTTGCACCTGATGCAGATGTAGAACGTGGTATTCGTTCTACATTACTAGGTATGGAAGCGGGTGGTTTGTTCGCAGACTCACAAGATCGGGAAGCTGCTAGAGATATGGAAGGGGCGGCTCGTTTGGATGAACAAGCCAGACGAGTGCAAGTACAAGCGGGTGAAATGCAGGCGCGTGTACCGTCATTTGGCGATGTTCATAATGCAGGTGACTTCGTTGACTATGCCCAACAGGGTATAGGTTCTGTTCTAACAACCGCTGCTCCTGCATTTGCAGCAGGTATTCCAGGTGCCATAGCAGGTGGGATGGTAGGTGGCCCGGTAGGCGCTTTCCTCGGAGGTACCGCCGCAGGTGCAGCAGTCATGTATCCAATGGAAGCAGGGGACATGGCCTCGCAGCAGCAGAATGATCCTTTCACACGTGAGCATGTTTCGGTAGAAGATCGTATCCGTTCACGCGATGCCTACGCAGGTGTTGCATCCTTATTCGAGGCAATAGTTCCTGGTGGTATGGTTGCAGGGCGCACCATAGCCCGGCCATTAGTACGTGCCGTAGCTAAAAATGCTATGCAGACTACTGGCAAAAAGGCATTCGGACGCACGCTGGCGGCAGTAGGAGAAAGCCAGGGCGAAGGTTTTACTGAATTAAGTCAGCAATTGGCCCAGGAACACTTCCTGGATCAGGACAACCCGAACCGAGATCGCAGTGGCGATCGCATGGCTCGGATCGATTCTTATATCTTAGGTATGTTTGGTGGTGCCAGCATGTCGGGGGCTGCATCATTACCTGGATACGCAGTTGAGAAGTTATCTGGTAGAACGCCCAAGAGCGCCACCGGTGGGATAGTGTCGGATGCAGAGCTACAACAGCCGAATGTCTCTGAACAGGATATTATGGAAGGCAGTACGGGTGAGGTAGCGGACAGCCAGTTGTACTCGCGGCAAGGTACGTTGTTCGACGAACAAGAAATGATGCGCAATGCAACACGTGATTCGTTGTTGTATAGCATGGCGGAGAACACAGAATTTCGTACGGATGACGAGATCCGTCGAGCTGCTAAATTCGTATTAGAGAACTATCCTGGGATTGTAGAAACAGAAGAAGAAACCCGTTTAAAAGGGATGATTGCAGGCAAAGGACTGAAACGCAGTAAGCCTACAGATATCGATACCGCATGGCTCGAACGCTGGGCACAGTTAGAAAAAGAAGCACCGAGTTATGTAGGTGCTTTCGACCAGACTGGTGAAGTAAGCGCAGGTGAAGAAGGTCAAATTGATCTGGATGCTGCACCGTTAGCACGGTTCATGGGTGAAGAGTTCGAAGATCTGCGAGGACAATCGAATACAGGGCCAACACAGGATTACACACAATTGAATCCTGTAGCTACCGGCTATTTCAAAGGACATCAGGTAGCTGTTGATGCGCGTGATGCACCTGCAGAAATCATGCGGCTTCTGAAGGAAGGTCGTATCACGCATGAACAAATTGCCAATAAGCAGCATAAGATTCAGCCTCTGGGCGATTATCTGGCGAGCCAAAATCTAAGTCCTGAAGAACTGGATACGGCTATGTTGCGTATGCGGCGTGGCTTGATTCAGGGTATCAAAGCAAACCGCGAAACAGCCGCTACGAAAACAGAAGACCGTAGCGCTGATATCGTAAAGCAGATTCAGAATTTAAAGAGCCTGACGGATAAGTCCAAGTCTGAACGGTCACGCCTGAATCAATACGTCATGATTACGCTGCAAACCGGCGATGACGTCATGGCTACTCGTATCCAGAATAAAGAAGCACGGAAATTACTGGATACGAAGACACCGAAGACTGCTGCAGAGAAAGAAGCGCAGACAGTACGGTTTGTTAGAAACGACAATAATAAAACTGATTTGAAAACACAAGCAGACCTGGCGCGTATTGCCTGGGAAGCTAATCCAGATGCAGAGCTTTCCTGGGAACAAGCGGTTGAAACAGGAACAGGAATGATCCTGGCTCAAGGACAGCATCGCGGTGTGCTGGACCCACTGACTAAAAAAGCCATTGGTTCTTTTACCCAGATTCGGGAAACAGAAAAGGGGCCAGGTGCTGCATCGGGTGACTTGATCGAAGGACTTTCTCGTAAGGAACATTTCCAGGCGCAACGTCGTGCCATGCGTTTCGAAGATAAAAAGAAAAGTCAGAAACTGAGGAAAAAAGAGAGTCTTATAGAAAACGAATCAGAGTATGCGGCTGGAGAATTTAAAGAAGAGACAGCGCATACCGAAAAACTTCCTTTCACAGGTGCTGAAGGTGTTGCTGGGCAAACTACAGTACTTACCGAAGCAGGTAAAGCAGCAGAGCAACCCATATCTGAAGAAGATAAAGCCTTAGCAACACTCCGCAAAGCAGAATCGAAAGGTAAGAATACTTTCTTCCAGGAACAAAAATCAGCGCGTGTCTTTGAAGACCAGACAGGTACAGGTTCGCGAGAAGCAATACGCAATAAAAAAGAGGATATACAGGTAACTGCCAAGCAGCACTTGCGAGCAGTTGAAAGAATCATCAAGGACCTGGAACTGCTTGAAAGCCGTACCACAATGACTCTGGAACAAGTCAAAACGGCAATGACGAAATCAGCACCTGCGGCAAAGCTGTATAACAACGTAGTGGCAGAAGCATTGGATGTCTACGAAGCGCGATTACGGGAAGAAGAAGCAACACAACAACGCCGTGTTGCAGCAGCAGAAAAAGTGAAGCGTACAACAAAAAAGAAAAAGAAAGCCGTTAAAAAAGCATCGCCGAAGCCTACGGTTGTCCAGCATTTCACCCGTGCTTCGGTTGAAAACGATTCGAAATCTTTATATTTGTTTACCGATAACGCGACCAGGACCAGTGGCGCTACACCCATCCCTTCAGATACCTGGTACGCTGAAAAGTATGGAGTCAATAAAAACTACCCAGGAACAACGCAAGCAGTTATCCGTGGGTTAAAGAACGCATTTCCGATTACCACCATGGTTAATGGAATGCGCAGGCAATGGACTGAAGCACAATTTGAACAGTTTAAAGCAATCATCGATAACGAAATCGCAACCATCAAGAAAGCATTACCACGTTTTCCCGGTGGTATAAAACTGGGCCCTGGTCGGATTGGGCAAGGCAGTATTGCGCAGTTACCCGCAAAACTACAGGAGTATCTGGATAGCAAGCTGGCCGAGATTGGAATCAAACAAGCCGCTCCCGTACGTGAAAACTCGGGCACTCAGCCCCAGCCAACCGCTCAGAATTCACGTACGCGAGCGCAGAAAACGGCTTCAGGCAACGTTATCGTCAAAAATGGCGTTGCTGCTGCCAAAGCCTATGTTGCAGCAGATACCGCGAATCGCGTTTACACTTTGCGTACCTCGGGGGCTTACCATTTTGGTAATCCGTTCAGTAGTGAACGCAAATACCCTGGGGTGGTGCAAATGGTCAAGACCACTGCCGAAGCGGTACAGGCATATCGTGACTGGCTGACGACCACCAAGTACGACAATGATCCAGCCTTCGGCCCTCGAGAAAAGGCTCGTAAGCAATGGATTCTGCAGCAGTTGCCGAAACTGAAAGGCAAGGAGCTGGTTTATTATAAAGAACTGGGCGAGCCGTCACATGCCAATGCTCTGGATGAACTGATCCAGGCTGCTCCTGCAACGCAGGTGGCACCGGGTGAAACAGCGTCACAACCTCAACAGAGTCCTCAGACTGGATTCAAACCACGGCCTGGCTTCGAGACACGGGTCTATAACGATATTCAGAAAGGTGTAACTACCTTCGTATTATCCAAAGCTAATAGCGAGACAGTACAGGATATGCTGCGTGACCAGGGTTTCACACGCACAGGTTTCAACCCAACAACGCGCTTGCATACCTGGAAGAAAGAACGGGATACGAAACCACAACGGATGTCACCCAGAATACAGGAACTGTTAAACAATAACGAAGTTGCTTTACCTGCAGATCCTAAAGAACGTATTGCAATAGTACGTAAAGCAATGCGTCAGTTGTTTCCAGAAGAACACTTAGAGCGTGTCTTCTTCAGGATGTCTGATGGCGTCATATACAATGAATTTGGCAAAGCTATTGACCAATGGGGCGCTTTTTATACCCAATCAGAAGATAAAATCACAATTAATCTATACGCAACAGATTCTATGGCAGAAATGCTATGGAATGCCTGGCATGAGTCTTATCATCGTGGTGCGAATTTCCGATTTCAGGTGAATTCTGAAAAAAATGTTCTTGATAAAACAAAGACAGGAACCTTCAGGTTTACAAAAGAATTTACAGATATTTTAACAAAAGCCTATA
>Ga0307378_10001302_pt1 | contig 40796 bp, 25 predicted proteins | sample UN1MG_FD_202238 | JGI IMG/M metagenome (GOLD analysis project Ga0307378, IMG submission 202238) | Soil microbial communities from Risofladan, Vaasa, Finland - UN-1 | ecosystem: Environmental > Terrestrial > Soil > Coastal area > Acid sulfate soil | place: Finland: Risofladan, Vaasa | collected...
GCGGCGGCACCTTATGCAGCAGAGCCCCTTCCCGGCCAGGGGGTGGTCCTCGGGGTAGAGGCACCAGACGACGCCGGACCCGAGCTTGATGTCGGTGCCGCGGCCCGCCATGTTGGTGGCGATGGTCACCCGACCCGCCTGGCCCGCCTCGCGCACAATCTCCGCCTCGCTCTGGTGTTGCTTGGCGTTGAGGACGCTGTGGGGGATGTTCTGCCGTTTCAGCAGCCGGGAGAGGGTCTCCGAGACGTCCACCGAGACGGTGCCCACCAGGACCGGCCGGCCGGCCGCGCGTATCTTTTCGATTTCCTCGATGACCGCCGCGTACTTCTCCCGCCGGCTCTTGTAGATGAGGTCGTCGTAATCCACCCGGCGGACCGGCTCGTTGGTGGGGATGACGTTGACCTCGAGCTTGTAGATGTCGCCGAACTCCTGGGCCTCGGTCTCGGCGGTGCCGGTCATCCCGGCGAGCTTTTCGTAGAGCCGGAAGTAGTTCTGCAGGGTGATGGTGGCGAGGGTTATGGTCTCCCGCTCTATCTGCACCCCCTCCTTGGCCTCCAGGGCCTGGTGGAGCCCCTCGGAGTAGCGCCGGCCCGGCATCAGCCGCCCGGTGAACTGGTCCACGATGAGCACCCGGTTGTCCTTGACGACGTAGTCCACGTCGCGCTCGTAGAGCGTGTAAGCCTTGCAGAGCTGGATGATGTTCTGGATTTCCTCCGTGCGCAGGGCGGCATCGTCTATGACCGTTTTGCGGTGCTCCTCCTTCTGCACGGGGTCCATCTCCAGGGCGTCCACTTCCTCCATGAGGGCGTCTATGTCGGGCATGGTGAAGCGTTCGGGGGTGCCCGGGGAAAGGGCCTGACGCCCCTTCTCGGTGAGGTCGGTGGCGAAGGATTTCTCCTCGATGGAGTAGAAGAGCTCCTCCTTGAAATCCGAGAGGCCCTTGGAGACCATCAGTTCGTTCTCCACCCCCTGGATCTGGCGCTGGATCGTCGGGTCCTCCAGTATCTTCAACAGGCGCCGGTTCTTCGGGGAGCCCAGCCGGACCAGCAGCAGCTTTTCGGCGCTAAGCCGGTCGGATTCGGAGGTCTCGTCCTTCATCAACTGGTCGGCCTCGGTCAGGAGCTTGGTCACCTGGGTGTGCTGCTTGCGGAAGAGCTCGCGGACGAGGGGGTTGAGCTTGTCGAAGCGGTGGGTGGACTCGGGGGCGGGTCCGGAGATGATGAGGGGCGTGCGCGCCTCATCTATTAGCACCGAGTCCACCTCGTCCACGATGGCGAAGTAGTGGCCGCGCTGGACGAGCTGCTCGGGGGTAGTGGCGGTGCCGTTGTCGCGCAGGTAGTCGAAGCCGAACTCGTTGTTGGTGCCGTAGGTGATGTCGCAGGCGTAGGCCACCCGGCGTTCCTGCGGCTCCATGTCGTGCTGGATGCAGCCCACGGTGAGCCCGAGGGTGTTGTAAACGCCGCCCATCCAGGCCGCGTCTCGTTTCGCCAGGTAGTCGTTGACGGTCACCAGGTGGGCCCCGCGGCCGGGGAGGGCGTTCAGGTAGAGGGGCATGGTGGCCACCAGGGTCTTGCCCTCGCCGGTGGCCATCTCGGTGATGGCGTTGCGGTGCATGAAAATGGCGCCGATGAGCTGCACATCGAAGTGCACCATGTCCCATACCGTGTCGTGCCCCACAACGTCCCAGCTCGCGCCGAATTTTTTCAGCACGTGGCAGGCCGTCTTGACGCCCGCGTAGGCCTCGACGAGGGTGTCGTCGTCCAGCGCCTCGTCCCAGTATTCCTTCTCCGGGGTGCCCTTCTCCTTCGCCTCGTTCCACCCCTCCCGCAACCGTCGCTGCAATCCCCTGGTCCAGCGGGTGAGGGCGGCGATCCAGCGGCGCAGCTCGGGGTCGGTGAAGTTTTGGGCTATCCCGACCAGCTCGGCGTCGGGGTCGGCCTCCTCGAAGCAGGCGCGGAAATTGCTGTCCTGCAGGTTGACGAGTTCGTCAAAGTGGGCATTTATCCGGTCCACGAGGGGCAGTACGCGTTTGACGTCGCGGCTGAACTTCGTGCCGAAGACCTTTTTTAGAAGCCCCATGGGTTGGCGCCTAGCCTTGATTTTTTAGGAACCGGTCCGTGTTTTTTTACCTGTCGGGGCCGGTCCCGGTTAAATTTATTGGGTAAAAACACCCCGTGGACGGTGAGAAGTACCCCCCGCTCCGTGATTTTGGTTGCCCGAGAAAACGGAGTCGTGCCCCCGGTAAAAAAGTGTACCACGCTCCACGCGGGTAGAACAAGGTGTACGGTATCACGAGTCCCACGGTTCCCTTTGCCGGGTCGGGTGCAAGGGCTTCATCGGTTGACTTTAAACCGGGCGGTGTGTTAGCTTAACCCCAAGTATATCCCCAAGTTGCGTTTCCGGTCCCCGGGGGATTTTCAAGGTCATTTCCGCCCAGGGCCTCCCACGACCGATCCGGCTTCGGGGAGGGGGGTGCGGTAGGGGTTCGATTCTCTCAACGACCGGGCAATCTATGAACTTTACCAACAGGTCGTCGCTCCGTATCTCCGCGGTTGTCATCCTGACCTTCCTCCTGACGACGTCGGCCCTGGGCGTATCCTCGAAGTGGGTGGCGCGGGCCGACGCCGACATTGAGGCCAATCGGGTCGTCGAGTCCAGCCCCTGCCTCGTGGATCTTGACAACGACGGGCGCCCCGAGGTCGTCATCGGTTCCGGTGGCGGCCGTGTTTATGCCTACCGCTCGAGCGGCGGCTCCTTCCTCATCTCCTGGTTCGTCCAGACCGGCGGACCCGTCTTCAGTTCGCCGGCGGCGGGAGACATAGACGGGGACAGCCGACCCGAGATAGTCTTCGGCTCCGAGGACGGCAAGGTGTACGCCGTCGAAAACTCGGGGACCAGCGTTCCGGGGTGGCCCAAGACCACCGGGGGTTCCGTCCGCGGCTCCGCGGTCATCGCGGACCTGGACGACAACGGCTACGCGGATGTCCTCATCGCCAGCCAGGACGGCTACCTCTACGGCTGGGACTACCGCGGCTACGCTCTTCCCGGTTTCCCCTACAACCTGGGCGCCCCCAGCGAGAGCTCCCCCACCGTGGGCGACATTGACGACGACGGCAGGCTGGAGATTCTTATCGGCGACGACAACGGCCTGGTCCACGCCCTCAACCACGACGGAACCGTCCTTGAGGGCTGGCCCCAGCACACCGATTTCTCCGTGAAGAGCTCGCCGGCCCTGGGCGACTTGGACTCCGACGGATACCTGGAAATCGTCGTCGGCAGTTACGACTTCAAGGTTTACGCCTGGAGGCCCGACGGGACGCTCATGTCGGGCTGGCCGGTGACCACCGAGTACCGCATCTTCCAATCGTCACCCGCCTTCGCCGACGTGGACGGCGACGGCAGCGTGGAGGTGGTCATCGCCTCGGGCGACGGACGGGTGTACGCCTTCAAGGACGACGGGCGCCTGGTGCCCGGCTTCCCTCTCGAGGCTACCACGGTGGACGGCGGCTCTCCCTCCCCGATAAAGGGCTCGACCAGCATCGGCGACATAGACGGCAACGGCTACATAGACATCGTCGTCGGCGCCGAGGACGGCGTCATCTACGCCTGGGAGACCACCGGCATCGAGGTTTCCGGCTTCCCCTGGACCGGGATGCAGGGCTTCCCCATACGGAGCACCCCCGCCATAGGCGACCTGGACGGCAACGGCGCCACCGAGATAGTCTACGGCACGAACTTCGCCGGGAAGATCGAGTGCCTCGAGATGGGGAGCGGGTCGTACAGGGTGGCGAACCAGCCCTGGCCCATGTTCCTGAACAACCCCTCCCACGTCACCCTCTTCGGTCACGGCGAGGTGCCCGATGTCACCATAGACCCCATCGAGGGCGAACAGACCGGCGACATCGTGGTTCACTACCACATCGAGGACCGCCAGAGCGACCTGGTGGACCTCGAGGTGCTGTTCACCGACGACTCGGGGTTCTACTGGCACTACGCCTCGACCACGGGTCAGGTGGAGGGATTGTCCAAGAGCCAGTACAACGGTACCCTCACCTGGCACAGCCGTGAAGACCTGGACCATGTAGAGGACACCGATATCAAGATCAAGCTCATGCCCAAGGATCAGACGGGTCTGGGGCGCGCCATCGAGTCCTCCATCATCCACCTGGACAACAACAACCCGCCCCGGGTGGTTTTCGAGCCTCTGGAAGGCGAGCAGACCGAGGACGTATTCATAGACTACAGGCTGGAGGACGACGAGGCGGACGAGCTTTCCTTCGTGGCCGAGTACTCCATTGACGGCGGCGCCACCTGGCACGAGGCCTGGATCGAGGGCAACACCGACTACATAGACAAGGCCCACTACACCGACCAGCTGTGGTGGGATTCCATGGCCGACCTGCCCAACCTGAACGTGGACAAGTGCATCTTCTCCGTTACACCCTCGGACCGCGATTCCGGCGAGCGGACAGTCCTGGGCCCCTTCGTCCTGGACAACAACCAACCGCCGTCAATGTACGTGGAGAACCTCACCGGCGAACAGTACGGCGGCGTGGACATCAGCTTCGAGGTTATGGACGAGGAGGGCGACTCCTGCAGCCTGGTGTGTTATTTCTCCAAAGATTTCGGCCAGACCTGGAACGAGGCCACGGTGGAGGGCAAGCTCGCCGGCGTCCCCTCTTCCCCGGACGGCTCCAAGGGCGTCCTGGTCTGGCGTTCCGACAAGGACCTGCCCGCGCTGGACGAGTCGGCCATCCAGTTCCGCATCATCGCCAGCGATCTGGACGAGGGTGAGGAGGACGACACCGTCCCGTTCCAGGTGGACAACAACGCCCCGCCGTCGGCCCGGGTGGTGGACATCACCCAGGAGGTGACGGGAGACGTTCTGCTGACCTTCTCCATAGACGACATCGAGGACGACATCTGCGACATCGTCCTCGAATATTCCCTGGACGGCGGCTCCACCTGGAAACCGGCCACGACGAAGGAGTCCATCGAGCCGCTGGACAGGTCCCTCGTCCGCGGCTACGACTCGGCGCTGCCGAGCCTGACCGTCACCTGGCTCTCGGTCACGGACGCCGACCAGGTGGATTCCCCGGGTACGATGCTCCGCCTGACCGCCCAGGACAACGACGTCAGCGAATCGCCCTCCACCACCCTGGCCTTCCGCCTGGACAACGACGCCCCGGCGAGCCTCGTGGTGGACAATATCATCGAGGAGTCCACAGGAGACATCCCGATAAGCTACTCCCTGGACGACCGCGAGCACGACACGCTGGCGATTAACGCCGAGTGGTCCGACGACGGCGGCGTCACCTTCAAGCCGGCCGCGGTGACCGGTCAGACCACCGGGATAGGACCCGACGCGTACCGCGGCGAGATAACCTGGAACTCCATCAAAGACTTCGACGGCCGCGACCAGAAGAACATCGTCTTCCGGCTCACCGTCAGCGACAACGACATCGGCGACACCGCCCAGACCGGCGCGTTCTGGGTGGACAACTCCGAGCCGCCGTCGGTCATGCTCACCGCCATCACCCAAGAGGTGACCTCCGACATACCCGTCAGCTACAAACTCGCCGACCGCGAGGGGGACCCTCTGTCCATCGTCTGCGAGTACTCCGACGACGCTGGTGCGACCTACAAGCCGGCGACGGTGACCGGGCAGACCACGGGCATCTCATCCTCCGCCTACGCGGGCACCATCGTGTGGAACTCGGCTTCCGACACGGGCGGCACCGACCAGACCGACATCCACTTCCGCATCCGGCCCTTCGACAACGACGAGGGCACGACCGGCTCCATCGGCGCCTTCCAGGTGGACAACAGCTTCGAGCCCGCGCTCACCATCGCCACGGTGCTCGAGGGCGAGCAGACCGACGACATAGCCTTCGATTACACCCTGACCGACGTGGAGGGCGACACGCTCTCCATGGTGGCCGAGTACTCCCAGGACGGCGGCAACTACTGGGAGCCCGCCACCACCACGGGCCAACTGACGAAGCTGACGCCGGAGCTCTACCGGGGCCGCGTGGTCTGGAACTCGAAGACCGACCTTCTGGGCGCCGACTTGAACACCCTGGTCTTCCGGCTGACCCCGGCGGACAACGACCCGGGCGAGGAGTCCAGGATCGGACCCTTCCACCTCGACAACAACGCCGTCCCCAGCGCCAAGCTCGACCCCGTCCAGGGCGAACAGGAGGGCGACGTCGTCATCCACTACTCCCTCTTCGACGACGAGGGCGACATTTCGGCCATCCTGCCCGAGTACTCCGCCGACGGCGGCTCCACATGGAAGGAGGCCACCACCAAGGGCCTCACCATCGCCGCCTACACCGGAGAGCTCGTCTGGGAATCGGTGGCGGACATGGACGGCCTGGACTCCACTCAGGTGGTCTTCCGCATTACCCCCGAGGACAACGACACGGGCCAGCCGGGCGTCACGCCCGCCTTCCAGGTGGACGACAACCACGTGCCCAAGGTCAACGTCGCCGATTACGAGCGCGAGCAGACGGGCGACGTGGAAGTGGTTTACAACGTCAACGACCGGGAGAACGACTACGTGAACCTGAAGGTGGAGTACTCGCTGGACGGCGGCGCCACCTTCAAGCCGGCCACCGTCACCGGCATGACCGAGCGCGTCGGCCCCACCCCCTACGAGGGGAGCCTCGTCTGGAATTCGGTGTCCGATATCCGCGGAGTGGATTCCAGCCAGGTCGTCCTGCGCGTCACCCCATCGGACAACGACGTCGGCGAGAGCGGCCAGAACAAGGCCTTCCAGGTGGACAACTCCTCCGAGCCCAGCGTGACCATCGCGGCCATCACCGAGGAGCAGTCAGGCGACGTGGTCGTCTCCTACACCCTGGCCGACGTGGAGGGCGACCCACTGTCCATCGTTCCGGAATTCTCGCCCGACGGCGGCAAGACCTGGAAACCGGCCATGGTCACCGGCGCCGTGGAGGCCATCACCCAGACGGCCTACGCGGGACGCATCACCTGGCAGTCGGCGGTGGACATGGACCGCGTGGACAACTTCCAGACCCACTTCCGTCTGCGCCCCTTCGACAACGACGAGGGCACCTCCTTCGAAATCGGCCCATTCCAGGTGGACAACTCCGACGTGCCGTCCGTCACCGTTACCACTCCCTCGGGCGAGCAGGTCAAGGACGTGACCATCGCGTATCAGATTTCCGACCGCGAGGGCGACCCGATCTCGATCAAACCGGAGTTCAGCCGTGACTCGGGTGGTACGTGGGAGCCGGCGACGGTGACGGGGAAGACGGAGGCCATCGCCCAGTCCGGCTACACGGGATCCCTCGTGTGGAACTCGAAGTCCGATACGGACCAACTCGACCTGTTCGAGGTGCAGTTCAGGCTGACGCCCTCGGACAACGACACGGGCGAGCCCTACGTCACCTCGACCTTCCAGGTGGACAACTCCGACGCCCCGATGGTGGCCTTGACACCGATAACCGCGGAGCAGAACGGCTACGTGAAGGTGGAGTACCGGATTTCCGACCGCGAGGGCGACCCCGTCACCCTCGTTCCCGAGTGGTCCTCCGACGGCGGGAAGACCTGGCGCGAGGCCACCATCACCGCCTTGGCCGACATCGGCCAGCCCGCCGGCATCCAGCCCGCCGGTTACGCGGGCAGCCTGGAGTGGAACTCCAAGCACGACACCGACCTGGTGGATCTGGAAACGGTCACCATCCGCCTCACCCCCGCGGACAACGACGTGGGCGAGCCGTCGGTGACCGGACCCTTCCGCCTGGACAACTCCGACGTGCCGACCATCGCCCTGGTGACCCCCGAGGGCGAGCAGACGAACGATGTCGTCGTCGCCTATAGAATTTCGGACCGCGAGGGCGACCCGATCTCCCTGAAACCCGAGTTCAGCCGCGATCGCGGCAAGACCTGGGAGCCGGCGACGGTGACGGGCCGCACCGAGGCCATCGCGTCGCTCGACTATTCGTCGTCCCTGGTGTGGAATTCCAAGACCGACACGGACATGCTGGACCTCTTCGAGGTGCAGTTCCGTCTGACGCCCTCGGACAACGACACAGGCGAGCCGATCTCCACGGGCGTCTTCCAGGTGGACAACTCCGATGAGCCTTCCATCGTCCTTACCGACATCACCACCGAACAGACGACCGACGTCACCATCGCCTATAAAATTTCGGACCGCGAGGGCGATCCGGTGAACCTGACGCCCGAGTACTCCATAGACGGCGGCGTGACCTGGAAGGAGGCCGTGGTCATCGGCACCATCACCAAGATACAGGCCACCGCCTACTCGGGCAGCCTTGTGTGGAACTCCAAATCCAACATGGACACCCTGGACTCGACCACCGTCGTCTTCCGCCTGACCCCGGCGGACAACGACACCGGCGCCCCCGACCAGACGGCGCCCTTCCAGGTGGACAACTCCGATCCGCCGAGTATCCAGCTCACCGATATCACCACGGAGCAGACCAAGGACGTCACCATCGCCTATCAGATCGCCGACCGCGAGGGTGATCCCGTAAGCCTGACCTGCGAGTACTCCCCGGACGGCGGAGCGACCTGGAAACCGGCCGCCGTCACCGGGCAGACCACCGCCATCGCGTCCTCGGGGTACGCGGGGACCATCGTCTGGAACTCGGCGCTCGACGTGGACGAGCTCGACCTCTTCCAGGTGCAGTTCCGCATCACCCCCGCCGACAACGACGTGGGCGAGCTGGACGCCACGGTCAACTTCCAGGTGGACAACTCCGACCCGCCGTCGGTCGCCCTGGGCGCGGTAGAGGCCGAGGTCTTCGGCGACATCATCATCCCCTACACCCTCTCCGACCGCGAGGGCGACCCGCTCGACATTCTCTGCGAGTTCTCCATTGACGGGGGAAGCACCTGGCGGGCCGCCACAGTGAAAAACGCCACGGAGAAACTGACCGGTGCCGCTTACTCCGGCGACGTGGTGTGGGATTCGTTCACGGACCTCTTCGGCGTGGACGCCGAGGACGTCGTTTTCCGCGTCACTCCGTCGGATAACGACGTGGGAGAAGCGGCCACGGTGAGGTAACCGGCGGTCCGGGGGCAGCGCAGTGTTATATTCCAAACGGCCGCCCCTCCGGCCCCGACAGGGGCGGCCGGTTAGCGTCGGGCATGCAATTATTGTCACCTCTTAAGGGGATGCCATGAAGGCCAGATTGTTGTTGATCGTCATTCTCCTGCTGTTGTCGGGGGCGTCGGCCTTTCGGGTGGACAACAACGAACCGCCGAAAATCGTGCTCACCGACATCACGACGGAGCAGGTGGCGGACGTCGTGGTTGCGTACCAGATATCGGACCGCGAGGGCGACCCGATCTCGATCAAGCCGGAGTTCAGCCGCGACTCGGGCGGCACGTGGGAGCCGGCGACGGTGACGGGCCAGACGGAGGCCATCGCCTCCTCGGGTTACGACTCGACGCTCACCTGGAACTCGAAGAGCGACACGGACATGCTGGACCTGTTCGAGGTTCAGTTCCGGCTGACCCCGAGTGACAACGACGTGGGCGAGCTGGACGCCACGGCCAACTTCCAGGTGGACAACTCGGATATCCCGAGTATCGTGCTGACGGACATCACGACGGAGCAGGTGGCGGACGTCGTGGTCGCGTACCAGATCAGCGACCGCGAGGGCGACCCGATCTCGATCAAGCCGGAGTTCAGCCGCGACTCGGGCGGCACGTGGGAGCCTGCTACGGTGACGGGCCAGACGGAGGCCATCGCCTCCTCGGGTTACGACTCGACGCTCACCTGGAACTCGAAGAGTGACACGGACATGCTGGACCTGTTCGAGGTTCAGTTCCGGCTGACCCCGAGTGACAACGACGTGGGCGAGCTCGATGCCACGGCCAACTTCCAGGTGGACAACTCGGATATCCCGAGTATCGTGCTGACGGACATCACGACGGAGCAGGTGGCGGACGTCGTGGTCGCGTACCAGATATCGGACCGCGAGGGCGACCCGATCTCGATCAAACCGGAGTTCAGCCGCGACTCGGGCGGCACGTGGGAGCCTGCTACGGTGACGGGCCAGACCGAGGCGATTCAATCTTCGGGTTACGACTCGACGCTCACCTGGAACTCGAAGAGCGACACGGACATGCTGGACCTGTTCGAGGTTCAGTTCCGGCTGACGCCCAGTGACAACGACGTGGGCGAGCTGGACGCCACGGCCAACTTCCAGGTGGACAACTCGGACGTGCCCGCGATTACACTGACAACGCCCTCGGGCGAGCAGACCGCCGACGTAACGATTGCTTACAACTTGACGGATCGGGAGGGTGATCCTATCGGCCTGGTTCCCGAGTACTCGGCGGACGGCGGCTCCACATGGAAGGCCGCGACGGTGAGCGGCGCGGTGGAAGCTGTAAAGACCGGTTCCGGCTCACTGACCTGGAACTCCAAGAGCGACGTGGACCAGCTCGACGGCAACTACCTGTTCAGAATAACCCCGTCGGACAACGACACGGGTGAGACGGGCCAGACCACGGCGTTCCAGGTGGACGATTCGGACGTGCCCCGGATATCGCTCAACCCCGTCACCGGCGAGCTCACCGCCGAGGTGGTGATTTCCTTCAACCTCGAGGATCGGGAAGGCGACCCGTGCAGCCTGAAGGCAGAGTTCTCCACCGACGGTTCGACCTGGAAACCGGCGAACGTCACCGGCCAGACCGAGGGCGTCCGGCCGGGCCGGGGGCAGCTCACGTGGAATTCGGCCGGCGACCTGGACCGCGTGGACCTCGAAAAGGCGTACTTCCGCATCACCCCGTCGGACAACGACACGGGCGAGTCGGCCCAGACGGGTCCCTTCCGGTTGGACAACTCGGAGCCGCCGCTCATGGACCTGGACACGCCGTCCGGTGAGCAGACCGGCGCGGTGTCCGTCGGGTACAACGTCTCCGACCGCGAGGGCGACGCGGTGAACCTGATCGTCGAGTACAGCCTGGACGGCGGTTCGAGCTGGAAGCCCGCAACGGTGACCGAGGCGACCACCGGGATCAAGCCCGGCAAGGGCAAGCTGACCTGGCGGAGCGATGCCGACGCGCCCGGCGTGGACGTGAACGCGGCGATGCTCCGGGCCACACCCTCGGACAACGACGAGGGGACTTCGGGTCAGACGGGTATATTCCCGCTGGACAACAATCAACCGCCCACGGCGGCGGTGTCCGTTCCGTCGGGCGCGATATCCGGCCCCGTGGCGGTAACGGTCACGCCCAAGGACCCCGAGGGCGACCCGGTGGACTGCGACCTGGAGTACGACACGGGAGCGGGCTGGACGCCGGCGAGCTACACCGGGAGTCTCGGCGGGATAACCGGCCTCGTCACCGTCACTTGGGACGCCCCGGGTCAGCTCGGCGCCGTTGCGGCCAGCGGCAAGCTGCGTGTCATCCCCGCCGACAACGACACGGGCGAGCCGTCAGAGACGAGCTTCAGCGTGGACAACACCCCGGCGCCTCCGCCGGAGCCGGAGCCCGGGCCCACTCCGGAACCGACGCCGTCGCCCTAGAAATTCTATGCGGAAAATTCCCCTGCTCCTCGTCTCGATGATGACCTGCGCGGTGCTCGGTGCCCCGCGCGTGGTCGCGCTGCCCCTGGAGAACGAGGGGCTGCCCCAGGACGCCTGGTACCTCATGGGGCTGACCGAGTCTCTGGCCTGGCGGCTGAACGAGTCGAACTCCGCCGTGGGCCTCGAATGGCGCACCATGCACCAGGCGCTTCAGGTGCTCCAGATGGGGCGCCAGCGAAACTTCAGCGAGGGGGATCTGGACAGAATTCTGGTGTACCTCAAGCCGGACTACTACCTCCGGGGTTCCTACCTGATAGAACAGCCTGAGAACCCGTTGGGCGACGTGCGCTACTCGGTGGAGGTCGCCTGCCTGACCTACCCGGCCGACCGGGAGCTCTTCAACATCCGCTTCACGGGCGTGGATCTCTTCGCCATCGAGGTGGAGATTTACAAGGAGGTCCGCCTGGCCATCGGCGAACCCCTGACGGAAGAGGAGTCGAAAGAGGCGGAGAACTTGATCACCGACGACGCCGTCGCCTACCGGTGGTACTGCCGGGCCGTCAGCACCGTGGCCAACCCGGCGCAGCAGGCCGATTACCTCATCGAGGCGATCAAGCTCAACCGGGGTTTTCTGGCGGCGCGCCGGGAACTGGCCCGGGCTTACCTCCAGTCCGGTGACACGCCGCGCGCGCTGAAGGAGATACTCACCGTCCTGCGCGAGGAACCCGACGATTACTGGGCGCTCAAGTACTATGGGGACATCCTCGACGCCCTGGGCGAGGGCGGCAAGGCCATACGCATCTACCGCCGGGCCGGGATGGCCGATGAGCGCGAGTGGAGACTGCACCTGGAGCTGGCCTGGACGCTGGAGGAGAAGGGGTCCTACACCCTGGCCGAGAAGTCTTACGACAAGCTCCTGGTGAAGGACAGCCGGTTCTACGACGCCTACCGCGGACTGGCCGTCATTCTGTTGAGCCGGGGGGAGTACACCGAGGCGCTGGACCTCCTGGAGCGGGCGCGAAGCCTCGGCGAGGGTATTGCCGAGTACCACAATCTCCTCGGCCGGACCTACATTTACAACGGACGATTCGAGGATGCCATACGCGAGTTGCAGACCTCGGCGGACCTGGCCCCGAGGAACGGCAAGTACGCCTACGACCTCGGTTTCGCCTACTACCGGGCCGGGGACACGCGAATGGCCGACGAGTGGTGGCGGACGGCGTCGCTCTTGGGTTACAGCCACGAGACGGAGTTGGAGTAGTGGGCGCACAGAGCATGACCGGCTACGCCGAGGGGCGCTGGTCGGAGGGTGACGATCTTCTGGTGCTCGAGGCCAGGAGCGTCAACGGCAAGCACCTCTCGGTCAAGCTCCGCCTGCCGTCGTCTTTGTCCGCCTTTGAGCAGCGGCTCGTAAATCTGGTCAAGGAGAACGTCGGTCGGGGCAGCGTCACCCTCACCTGTCTCGAATTTTCCGGCTTCGCCGACGCCGGGGCCGTACCGAAGGTGAACCTCGATCTGGCGCGTGGGTACATCGAAGCGGCCGCCTCCCTGCCCCCCGAGGTATCCCGGGACCTGACGGCCTACGAGCTACTGCGCCTGCCCGGCGTGGTGGCCGAGTCCGAGGGACGCCTCGACGCGGGGCGCCTGGAGCGGGCGCTGGACGCGGCGGCCGGGGAAGCCCTATGCGGTCTGGCGGATTCCCGCCGCCGGGAGGGGCGGGAACTTTCCGAAAAAATCGGCGCGATGCTCGACGACCTCTCCGGGGGTCTGAAATCCCTGCGGTCCCTCGCCGCCGCGGTTCCGGAAAGGCTCCGCGTGACGATTGGGGAGAGGGTGTCCGAGCTGGCCGGAAACGTCCTGGACCGCGAGCGGCTGGAACAGGAGGTGGCCTACCTGGCCGTCAGGGCCGACGTGACCGAGGAACTGGACCGGTTGGAGGGGCACCTCGCGGCGTTCCGTTCGGCCCTGGATTCCCCTGAATCCCAGGGACGGCGGCTGGATTTCCTCTGCCAGGAGGTGCTCCGCGAGCTCAACACCTGCGGCAGCAAGGCCGTCGGAACCGACATCACACCTCTCGTGCTGGAGGCAAAGGTCACCCTGGACCGGATTCGGGAGCAGGCGGCGAACATCGCCTGAAGGATTCGATGGAAAACCACCGCGGCATCCCCATCGTCATCTCATCGCCCTCCGGCGGCGGCAAGACGAGCATCTACGTGGAGTTGGCGAAAAGGCACCCCGAGTTCTTCTACTCCGTCTCGGCCACCACGCGCCCCCGGCGGGCCAACGAGGCGGACGGCGTCCAATACCACTTCCTCGACGAGGCTGAGTTCATGCGGCGGCGGGATGCCGGGGATTTCATCGAGACCGCCCGGGTGCACGGCTACTGGTACGGCACTCCGCGCGAACCACTGGAAAAGGCGCTGGGGGACGGGAGGGACGTGGTTCTCGACGTGGACGTCCAGGGGGGCGACTCCATCCGCCGCATTTACGGGGACGAGGCTCTGCTGATTTTCATCGTCCCCCCGAATCTGGCGACGCTGCGGGAACGGTTGGTTCAACGCCGCTCCGAGGAACCGGCGCTCGTCGAGAGGAGGATGGCGAACGCCCTGGACGAGCTCCGCCGCGCCCCGGACTACGACTACACCGTGGTGAACGACGACCTGCGCCGGGCGGTGGACGAGGTGGAGGCCGTCATCACCGCCGAGCACCTGCGCAGCGCCCGGCTGGCCGGAATTTTCCGAAAACGCTTCCCCGAGCTGGGGGAGGGATAGATGGGACGCCTGTCGGTTCTCTCGATTTCCGCGGCGGCGGTCCTCCTGACCGGCTGCGAGCCCGCCGAGCCGCTGCCCAACCCGATGGCCGACATCGAGATAACCGGGTTCGCCTCGGGCCAGCTCTACCCCGACGGCTCCACCATCCCCTACGAGGACCGGGTGATCATCGTCCACGGCACGGTGACCGACACCGACCCCCTGAACAGTCCGGACACCTGGGACGGGTACGTGGAGATAGTGCGCAACAAGAGCGAGTCCTACGTTCTCTCGGAGCCGGAGATGCAGCAGGTCCTCGACGACGAGGGCGCGGGTACGGCGCGTTGGGAGTTCTTCCGGCGGGTCCGGCTCTTCAACAGTTGGAACACCGTTGAAATTTACGTCCGCGCCTTTCCGGGGGGGACGGTCCTGGAGTACTCGCCCGTCGTGAGCCTCTCCGGTGAATGGAGCGCGGGGCACGACCCGGTCATGTGCTCGGTGGAGTGGCCCGGGTCGGACCTGGCCAACCTCAACCTCCACCTGGCGGACGACCTGGGCAACGACTGTTCCGAGGACGACCCCAACATCGGCGGGATGATTCTGGACGTCCCCGACTCCTACGGGTACGGGCCCGAGTACATCACCGCCACCGAAACCAGGCGGGCGACCTACCGGGTTTTGGTCGAGTACGCGGACGGCAACGGGCTCGACTCCCCGGTGAATTGCAAGGTCCACGTTTACGTCCGCGGCGCCGAATTGTCCCAAAGCCCCTACCGGCACACCTTCCAACCCGACGACGTGGGCGGCGATCCCTGGGAGGTCACCGAGGTCACCTACTACCCGTGAGCTAACGGTTCCGACGCCGAGCCCCGCGTCAAGGTTCCCTTTCACCCCTTTTTAAAATAAAATAGCCGCCGCACGGTTTGATCGGGGCGACCCGGTTCAACGTAGAAATTTCTCCCAGGAAGCCGAGGACAGCCATGCAGGTCTATCTGGACAACAACGCCACCACCCGGACCGCGCCCGAGGTCGTGGAGGCGATGCTCCCCTACTTCACGGAAATCTACGGGAACGCCTCGAGCTTCCACCAGTTCGGCCAGCTGTCGGCGAAGGGGATGGGCTCGGCCCGGCAGCAGGTGGCCGATTTTCTGGGGGTCACGGCCGACGAAATCGTCTTCACCGGCTCCGGCTCCGAGTCGGACAACTACTTCCTCAAGGGGGTGGCGGCCCGCGCCGGCGGGGGACATCTGATTGCGAGCGCCGTCGAGCACCCGGCGATTCTGCGCACGGCACGCTTTCTGGCGCAAAACGGCTTCGAGCTCACCGAGCTGCCCGTGGACGGTCAAGGGGTGGTCAGCCCCGACGACCTCCGGGGGGCGCTCCGCAAAGACACCATCCTGGTCAGCATCATGCACGGCAACAACGAGATAGGGACGGTCCAGGACCTGGCCGCCCTGGGCGCCGTCTGCCGCGAGGCAGGCGTCCCCTTTCACACCGACGCCGTGCAGGCGGTGGGTAAGCTCCCGATAAATCTGCGCGAGCTTCCGGTGGATTACCTCTCCGCGTCGGCCCACAAGCTCCACGGCCCCAAGGGTGTCGGCCTGGCCTATCTGCGCCGGGGGTCGAAGGCGCCGTTCAACCTCATCCACGGCGGCCACCACGAGAAAAGGCGCCGGGCGTCCACGGAGAACGTGCCGGGCATCGTCGGCTTCGGGAAGGCCGTCCAGCTCGCGTCCGAGGAGGATTACCACCGGGAGAAAATCCTCCGCCTCCGCGAAAAACTGGAGGAGGGGATTGGCGACATCCCCGAGGTCACCATCCTCGCCCGGGAGGCGGAGCGGCTGCCGAACACCTCCAACGTGCTCTTCCACCGCCTGGAGGGCGAGTCCATCGTGATGAGCCTGGACTTCGAGGGAATCGCCGTCTCCACCGGATCGGCCTGCTCCTCGGGCTCCCTGGAGCCCAGCCACGTCATCCTGGCGTTGGGCTACGACCACGCCCACGCCCAGGGGTCCATCCGCTTCTCCCTCTCCCGTTACACCACCCAGGAGGAGATAGACTACACGCTGGAAAAGCTCCCCCCCATCATCCACCGCCTGCGTAACATTTCCGCCCTATGAAGAAACGGGTTCCCCAGGCCACCGTCCACCGCCTCTCGCTTTACGCCCGCTACCTGGGTGAGCTGGAGATCCAGGGCGAGGACTACGTCTCCAGCGAGAGACTGGGGGAGGGCGTGGGCACGAACGGGGCCCAGGTCCGCAAGGACCTGAGCTTTTTCGACCGCTTCGGCATCCCCGGGCGGGGGTATCCGGTGAGCTTTCTGCGCAAGCGGCTGGCGAACATCCTCGGCGTGGGGGACCGGGTGTGGCGGGTGGTGGTGGTGGGAGCCGGACGGCTCGGGGCGGCGCTGGTGGGCTACTCGGGTTTTGAGAAACAGAGCTTCCACTTCGTCGCCATCCTGGACAACGATCCGGCGAAAATAGGCACGCGGGTCAACGGTCTCGAGGTCAGTGACATCCGCAACCTCCGCACAATCGTCGTTTCGGAGAATGTGGAGGTCGCCGTCATAACCGTTCCCGTGCACAGCGCCCAGCAGGTGGCCGACATGTTGGTGGAGGCCGGGGTGCGGGCTCTCTTGAATTTCGCCCCGGCCAAACTGGACGTCTCACCGCACATCGTGCTGCGTAATGTGGACCTGGCCGTCGAGCTGGAGGGTCTCTCCTTCCGCCTCATCAACCGCTGACGACCGACAGGGGGCTTGCTTGGAGGAACGGTCGAACGTGCCGCTGGCCGATTTGGCCGCCGCCCACCGGGAGAACGCCGCTGCCCTCGAGGACGCGGCGCTCGGGGCGCTGCGTTCGGGACGCTACATCCTGGGGCCCGAGGTGGCCGCCTTCGAGGCGGAGCTGGCCGCATACGTGGGGGTTGAGCACGCCGTGGGCGTGGCCTCGGGCTCCGACGCCCTGCTCCTGACCCTGCAGGCGCTCGACCTGCCCCCGGCTTCCAAGGTGGTCACGACACCGTTCACCTTCTTCGCCACGGTGTCCTGCATCGTCCGGCTCGGTCACCGGCCGGTTTTCGTGGACATTGACCCGGTCAGCTTCAACCTGGACGTCGGGCGGACGGGAGAGGCCGCCGCCGACCCCGAGGTGCGGGCGGTCATCGGGGTGGACCTCTACGGCGATCCACTGGACTACGACGCACTGCGGGAGGCCGTCGGACGCCCCGACGTCCGGATCATCGAGGATGCGGCCCAGAGCTTCGGCTCGGAACTGCGCGGGCGGAAGGCCGGCTCGCTGGCAGACGTGGCCGCCTTCAGCTTCTTCCCCGCGAAAAATCTGGGCGCCGCGGGGGACGGCGGGGCGGTGGTCACCGACGATGCCGAGTTGGCCGACCGGGTGCGCATCCTGCGTGCCCACGGGGCCAGGCCGAAGTACCGCCACCACGTCGTCGGCTACAATTCACGTCTGGATCCCCTGCAGGCCGCGATGCTGCGGGTGAAGCTGCGGCGGATCGAGGAGGATATCCGGCGGCGTCGCCTCATCGCGGAGCGCTACGCCCCCCTGGCCGAGGTCGCGGAGCTGCCCTGTCCGCCGCCCGACCACCGGCACTCGTACAACTACTTCGTCGTCTCCGTGCCTCGGCGGGACGAGCTGGCGGCGTATTTGGGCAAGAACGGCGTGGGAAACGCCGTGTATTACCCCGAACCGCTCCACCTCCAACCCTGCTTCTCCGGGCTGGGCTACGGCGAGGGCGATTTCCCCGAGGCCGAGGCCGCCTGCTCTCGCGTCATCGCCCTGCCCATGTACCCCCAACTCGCCGAGGCGGACCAGGACTACGTCATCGAGACCGTTCTGGGTTTTTACCACTGATGGGACCGCCGGTACTCAGCGTGGTCGTGGTGAGCTACCGGAGCCGGGAGTTCCTGGCGGGGTGTCTCGATTCCATCTTCGAGAGCGGAGGGGTGGCCGACCCCGAGGTCGTCGTAGTGGACAACGGCTCGGGGGACGGCTCGGTGGAGATGCTGCGGAGGAAATACCCCGGCGTCTCGGTCATCGCCAACCCGGACAACCGGGGCTTCGCCCGGGCGGTCAACCAGGGGCTCCGCCGGACCTCCGGGCGCTACCGGATGCTCCTCAACCCGGACATGGTGGTTCAGGAAGGCGCTCTGGCCGAGTTGGTGGGCTTCATGGAGGCGAACCCCGACTGCGGGGTGGCCGGCGGGAACGGCCTCGATCCCGGAGGCAGGCCGCAGCCGCAGTTCACTCGAAGCATCCCGACCCCCCTGACGGCGCTCTACCACTTCTGCGGGCTGGACCGCCTGTGCCCGAAGAGCCGTCGCTTCGGGCGTTACAACTACACATACGCCGACCGGGAAACGAGTTTCGACGTGGAGGCGCTCTCCGGCTCGTGCATCGTCGTCCGTCGGGAGGCTCTGGAGCGGGTCGGGCTTCTGGACGAGCGTTTTCCCATGTACGCCGAGGACCTGGACTGGTGCCTGCGATTCGCCCGGGCGGGCTGGCGCGTCTCCTACGTCCACACGGCCCGGTTCGTCCACTTCCACGGCCAATCCAGCCGGAAGAACCTCCTGTGGACCAGGCGGCAGTTCTACCTGACCATGCACTCCTTCTATAAGAAAAACCTCCGGGATTTCTATCCGGGGGTGGTCAGTCTCCTCGTGGACGTGGGTATCCTGGTGGCCCTGGGCCTCGGCCTCCTCCGGGCCCACCTCGACCGCTCGTGAGGTTTTAGCGGAGGTTATCGGGGGAGCGGGTGCGGACCGTCCGCTTCGAAGTCCTTTGCGTTCAAAGCTTTGTGATCAACCCCCTTCGTGGTCTTGATCGCCCATTTGGCCCAGCGGAGCTCGGCCGCCAGCAGGCTCTGCCGGTGCTCGAAGATGAGGTACTCGGAGAGGCTCAGGTTGCCGGAGACAATCTTGTCCCGCCACGCGTCCTTGATTTCTTCCATCTCCTCCTCGACGGCGCTCTTGCGTTTCCCGATCAAAAGCTCCAGCTTACCGGGAGGCAGTAAGAGCGCACGGGCGAAGGCGATGACGATGTCGAGGGAGAAGAACAGGCGCTGGGTGTGGACGTCCAGCTCGTCGAGCCCGGTCTTGAGGGCCTTCTTCCCATCGTCGGTGAGGGCATACACGTGGCGGGGAGGGCGGTTTCCGTTCCGGGTCGTCTTCTCGTCCACGTATCTCGATTGCTTCAGCTTTTTCAGCGTGTAGTAGAGGTGCCCGGTGGAAACCTCGCTCCACAGGTCGGCGTGATTCTCATCGAGGACGCGCTTGAGCTGATAGCCGTGCATCGGCTTCTCGCTCAAGAGGCCGAGAACCATCAGATCCACCTTGGTCACGGTCGCCTCCTCCCGAATAAATTACATTTCGTCCATTTACTAATTCTATATGTATTATAGTTAATTGTACAGTTGTTGTCAAGGTGAGTGGCAGAGGAATGGGTTTACGGCGGTTAGTTGGATTCAAAATAATATGACTTATAATATGTGTATAATCAGTGTTGTTATTCGTTTCGGTAGCGTATCCCTGGTCTGGCTGATCGGGATCGGCGGGGTGAAACCTTGAGGGTAACCGACGTCATCGAGGTTTCGGGTCTGGTAAAACGCTTCGACGACCTCGTCGCCGTGGACGGCGTGAGCTTCGTGGTGCGGGCGGGGGAGGTCTTCGGCTTCCTGGGTCCCAACGGGGCCGGAAAGACGACCACCCTTTCGATTCTGGCGACGCTGCTGCAACCCACGTCCGGGTCGGCCAGCGTCGCCGGGTGCGACGTGCTGGAGAACCCCGCCGGCGTACGGCGCGAGATCGGAATCGTGTTCCAGGAAAGCTCCCTGGACACCAAGCTCACCGCCCGGGAGAACCTGGACTTCCACGCCCGCATCTACGGTGTGGACGATCGGAAGGCGCGTGTGGCCGAGATGCTCGCCTTCATGGAACTTTCCGAATGGGGCGATAAATTGGTGGAGCGGCTCTCCGGCGGCATGCGGCGCAGGTTGGAGGTGTCCCGGGCCCTGCTGCACCGGCCCCGGGTCCTCTTCCTGGACGAGCCCACCCTCGGCCTCGACGTGCAGAACCGGCGGAAAATCTGGGACTACCTACTCGAGGGCGCCCGCGTGGATTCGACCACCGTTTTTCTGACCACCCACGACCTCCACGAGGCGGAGCGGTGCCACCGGGTAGGAATTATTGACCGGGGCAGGCTGGTCGCGTGCGGCACCCCCGCCGAGCTGAAGTCCTCCCTCGGGGGGAGCGTGGTCCGTCTGCGCTGCGCGGACCCGGTAGGCGCGGCGCGGACCATCATGTCCACCACGGGGCTGGAGGCCAAGCTGGAGGACGGCTCCGTCGTCGTGGTGGTGGATTCCCCCGCCGAGTTCCTGCCGGAGGTCATGCGGCTCTTCGGCGCCGCCGTCGAGAAGATTCAGGTCGAGGAGCCCACCCTGGAGGACGTGTTCCTCGCCCTCACCGGTCACACCCTGCGCGACGACGAGGAGCGGGGCCAGGGTGCCTGGCGGACTGCACACGCCGCCACGGCCAGGAGGGACGTCCGATGATTCAGGGGTTCGCCGTCAGCGCCATCTGGCTCCGGGAGTTCAAGCGGTACTTCCGGGACGTCCCGCGGGTGGCCGCCTCCGTCGCCCGACCCGTCGTCTGGCTTTTCATCCTGGGCATCGGCATCTCGCCGAATTTTTCCCAGGTGGCCGGCCTGAACTACATCGAGTACATCTTCCCCGGCATGGTGGTGATGACCATCCTGTTCACCTCGACGATTTCGGCGATTTCCATCATCTGGGACCGCGACTTCGGACTGTTGAAGGAGATGCTCTCCGCGCCCATCAGCCGCAGCTCCATCGTCGTCGGGAAGGTGCTCGGCGGCGCCACCATCTGCACCGCCCAGGGCTTCATCGCCATCCTCCTGGTCTTCCTCACCCACGTGCAGCTTTTGTGGTACAACATCGCCTGGATTCTGTTGGTCAGCTTCATCGTGGGGTTCATGCTCGCCGGTCTGGGGGTCATCATCGCCAGCCTGGTGAAAACCTACGAGGGCTTCAGCTCGGTGATGAATTTTCTCATCATGCCGATGTTTTTAGCCTCGGGCGCCGTGTTCCCCCTGGACAACCTCCCGCGCTGGGCTTACCTCGTCGCCCGGGCCAACCCCATCGCCTACGCCGTGGACCTCTTCCGCGGCCTGATGCTGCGGCACTACGAGTTCACCTTCCTCATAGACCTCACCGTGCTCCTGGGGCTGACCGTCATCATCACCGCCCTGGCTATCTACCGCTTCCGGCGCATGGCCACCCGGTGGTAGAGGGCCTTTCGCAGTTCGTGGTTCGCTCAGTGCTAGGGACTGGGTGCGGCTTCTGACGGGGGGGGGGTCGCTTGCCGAGTGCCCCCTCTCCCCTCTGGGGGGAGGGTCGGGGAGGGGGGTAGTAACGGCGGGGATGGGAATCCCCGCCCTACGTTTTGGGAAGGGGCGGGGTGAGAAGCCCAGCCGGTCCTCAACCGACGGCACTAAAAATGGCACCCCGTGGTGCCTCTTTTTTATTCCCCCACGCCGCCCGTTGCGGCGCCGCCTCGTAGGCCGTTTTTACGGCCGTCAGTCGGACAGGTCCAGGGACAGCGCCTTCATCCGCTTGCCGGGGACGAATTTTATCCTCTTGCGGGCGGGGACGATGACCTCCTGGTTTGTGCGCGGGTTGCGGGCGAGCTTCTGCTTGGCCTTGCGGACGCTGAAGACGCCGAAGTCCCGGATCTCGATCCGTTCGCCCCGGGAGAGGGTCTGACGCATCTCCTCGATGAGGGCGTCGAGAACCTGAGCCGCGACCTTCTGGGTCACGTTCAGCTTCTTGGCCACGGTTATGGCAATCTCCCGCTTCGTCATCCTGACCTCCCATCCCCGCCCAGGAAAGTGGGACGCCGGGGCAAGGGGTTTAAACCCCTTGTCTCCATCTGCACCGCCACCTCCCCTCCCCGGCAAGGGAAGTGGGACTCCTATTTAAATGACAGGCTGCTTTTTAAGAGTACCACCTAGTTATGTGATGGTCAAGGGGTTAGTCGGCGATGGCGTCCAGGCGGGCAAGTCCGCTTTCCGTCAGCTCGTAGCGGAGGCCGCAGGCGGCGCAGGCCTCGGTGAGTATTTCCCCCGAGCACAGCGGCAGACCGAGCCTCCGGCCGCAGGCGCACACCCACCCGACGAGCCGCGCCGGTACGCCGATGACCAGGCCGAAGTCCGGCACGTTCCGTGTGACCATGGCCCCGGCGCCGACCATCGAGTGCTCGCCCAGGGTGACGCCGCAGATGACGGTGGCGTTGGCCCCGATGGTGGAGCCTCTCCGACAGAGGGTGGGGACCCAATCCGCCGAGCCAGCCTTAGGGAAGAGGGACCGCGGAGTAAGATCGTTGGTAAAGACGCAGCTCGGGCCGCAGAAGACGCCCTCCTCGAGGGTCACGCGGGTGTAGACGCTGACGTTGTTCTGCAGCTTGCAGCGATCACCGATGACCACGTCGCCGCCGATGTAGCAGTTCTGGCCGAGGCTGCAATTCCGCCCGATGCGAGCCCTCGAACAGACGTGGCAAAAGTGCCATATTTTGGTGCCCGCGCCGATTTCGACGTCCGGGTCAACGATGCTGGTGGGGTGGACGTAGAATTTATCCGTCAACGGCTCACCTCGTTTCCGCACTTGGGGCGGTCATTTTCGGTAGGGGTCAACTCGGCCCCGCAGGCGGGGTGACCGTAACGCTCATTCATGCGCTTCAGCCGGCCAACGACGCCGGTCTCGGAGAGGAGCCGGGCTCTCAGCCGCTCGGCGTGATAGATGTGTGAATGTACCGCATTAGAGGTCGCACCGACCGATCAGGTGCCGTTCCATCACTCCACCTCGACGGGTGCGCCGCCTTGGCGGGTGCTCTCGTCGGCGGCGGCGAGCACCCTGAGCACCGCCAGACCCTCCCGCCCGTCCGACAGCGGTTTCTCCTCCCCCCGGCAGCATGCGACGAAGTGGGCCAGCTCCCGGGCCAGCGGCTCACCGGCGGTTATCTCGAGTCTCTCGGCCGGGCCGGTGTGGTGGGCCGTCGAGCCGTCCGGCGAGGGCTCCGCCCGGTTCGGAAAAAACTCCAGCCGCCCTGCGGCGTCCTCCCACAGGAGCATCCCCCGGTCGCCCACCACCGTGAGCTCCCGCTTCTTCTGCGGGTCGAGCCAGCTCACGTGCGCCAGAGCCAGCCGCCCCGAGGGAAATTCAAGGGTGAGCAGGGCGTAGTCGGTTATCTGTGAACGGATGTCCGCCCGACCGGAGCAGGAAACCCGGTCGGGCCACTCCCCGAAAATTTCCGCGAGGTTGACGATGTCGTGGGGGGCGATGCTCCAGACGACGTTCTCGGCGGAACGGACGCGGCCGAAGTTGGTGCGCCGTGTGTGCGCGGTGAGGACCTTCCCGATTTTCCCATCGTGGATTGCCCGGCGAATCGCGTCCATCGCCGGGTGGTAGCGCAGGACGTGGCCGACGAAGAGGACGACGCCCCTCTCCTCCGCCTGGCGGACCAGCTCCTCGCCCTGGGCGACGTTCAGAGCCAGCGGCTTTTCCACGAATACGTTGAGGTTTCTCTGCAGGGCCTCGAGGGCGAGGGGGTGATGCAGCTCCGCCGGGGCGGCGATGACGACGCCGTCGGGGCTCCCTGTGAGCAGCGCGGCGAAGGAATCGGCGTGGACGGCTTGGGGGGCGAGCTCGCGGGCCCTGGCCCGGCCCTCTTCCGACGGGTCGAAGGTTTTTTCCACCACGCAGCCCTCGAGGGCGACCAGGCTCTTGAGGACGTTTCCCCCCCACCGGCCCACGCCGGCCATCACGAGCCGAACCATCTCCACGGCGCCTCCTGTGTCGCCAAATCGTACCAGAGCGCGCCGGCGTAGGCAAGCCGTAGGTTTTACCGGGCGTCGTCGGCGGAATTTTCCGGTTTCTAAAAAATACCCTGTGCGAGATATTATCTCTCCACGGGAAGCGTGGCCCGTGAGGGCGTTTTTTTACAGAATTTTTTGTAAGCAGATTGGTCCAAGGTGTGTTAGAATCACTCCACGGGAAGGGTGGCCCGTAAGGGCGTTTTTTATATACCGGGAAGAAGTTCGGCGTTTTCAAGGGGATGGCGTTTTACGGGACTCGTGAATGAACCGTAGGGACGCCCGGTTGTATAAGAAAATTCCCTCCCGGACGAGGTGAATAGCGATTTCGATGCAGGGATTGACGTGGTTCACTATATCGCCCAACGGATGACGTTTCTTGTGAGGTGGCCTTTAGGCCGCCTTGTTGTATTGGTGAGCCAGGATTTTACCGACTGAGGGGTGAGCCTATGGGCAAGTATATCGGTATCGGTCGCAAAGCCCGGCAGTGCTTCGGCTTCGACGACGTTGCGCTGGTCCCGGGGAGTTTGACCATCAATCCCGACGACGTGGACATCTCCTGGGAGGTTGCCGGGAAGCGCTTCGGAGTCCCCATCGTCGCCTCGGCCATGGACGGCGTGGTTGACGTGAGGTTCGCGGTGGAGTTCGGCCGGCTGGGCGGATTCGCCGTGCTGAACCTCGAGGGGGTCCAGACCCGCTTCGCGGACCCCGGCGAGGTGCTGGACCGTATCGGCGCCGCGAAACCCGACGAGAGCACCCACCTGCTCCAGAAGATTTACGAAGAGCCCATCAAGAAGGAGCTCGTCGGCCGGCGGGTGGAGGAAATCAAAGCCGGCGGGGCGCCCGCCGTGGTGAGCGCCATCCCCCAGCGCGCCGCCGAGTTCGGACCCCTCGCCGCCGAGGCCGGATGCGACGTCTTCGTCGTCCAGTCCACCGTGGCCACCGTGGAGCACGAATCGAAGAGCTACGAATCGCTGGACTTCGCAAAATTCATCGCCGACATGCACCAGCGGGGCATCCCCGTCATGGTCGGCAACACGACCACCTACGAGGTTACCTACGCGCTGATGAAGACCGGCGCGGACGGCATCTTCTGCGGGGTCGGGCCGGGAGCGGCCTGCACCACCCGCGGCGTCCTGGGCATCGGCGTGCCGCAGATAACCACCACCGTGGACTGTGCCTACGCCCGGGACCGCTTCTACAAGATGACCGGCCGCTACGTGCCCGTCATCACCGACGGCGGGATGCGGGTCGGTGGCGACATCTGCAAGGCCTTCGCCGCCGGCGCCGACGCGGTGATGATCGGCTCGCCCTTCGCCAAGGCCCACGAAGCTCCGGGGCGCGGATACCACTGGGGCATGGCCACACCCCACGCCAACCTCCCGCGCGGCACGCGGGTCCACGTGGGGCAGAACGCCTCCCTGGAGCGCATACTCTTCGGCCCCGCCGAGCTGGACGACGGGAGCCAGAACCTGGTCGGGGCGCTCCGGACCAGCATGGGCAACGTGGGGGCGCACAACATCAAGGAGATGCAGAACACGGAGATAATCATCGCCCCCGCGATTCAGACCGAGGGCAAGCTCCTGCAGAAGGTGCAGAAGATAGGCATGGCCAAGTAGGCCGGGTACTTTAAAATCCCTGACGGGGGCGGTCCTCCGTGGGCCGCCCTCGGTTTTACGCGATAGTAGGCCGCGTGGAAGGCTTGAGTTCCGGATGACCATTTAGTATGCCGCAGAGCGGGATTATTGTAAATGTGATATACGTGAAATCCATATAGCTCATTATTATGCTATTCGCATTCTTTCTAAGAGGGTTGAGGAGCGCGAAATCCCGGCGGCTGTAGTCGGTCGGGTGGTAAAGGATGAACCACCCGCCTGACGGCTTGCATGGGGCTTCGTGGAATTACGATGGACGTGAACGAAGTCGGCCGTTACTGGGACTCCAACGCGCCGGTGTGGACGCGGCTGGCGCGGATGGGCTCCGACGTCTTCCGCGACCAGTTCAACACGCCGGCCTTTCTCGGCATACTTCCCGACGTTAAAGGGCTCAACGGTTTGGATATCGGTTGCGGCGAGGGGGCCAACACGCGCCTCGTGGCCCGTCGCGGGGCGCGGATGACCGCCCTGGACGTTTCTCCGACCTTCGTCAAGCTGGCCGCAGACATGGTCGAGGAAGGGACGCCGGGGATTACCTACCTAGTCGCCGACGGCTGCCGCCTTCCCTTCGCGGACGACTCCTTCGATTTCGTCACCGCCTTCATGAGCCTGATGGATATGCCGGACCAGGAAGGGGCCTTCGTCGAGGCCGGGCGGGTACTCAGGCCCGGCGGGTTCTTCCAGTTCTCCATCACGCACCCTTGCACCGATACCCCATACCGTAAATGGATTCAAGATGACGAGGGCCGGCGGGTGGCCCTGGCCTGCGGAGGCTACTTCCGTGAGCTCGATGGCGAAATTTGCGAGTGGATTTTCGGCCACGCGCCGGCGGAGCTCCGGGAGACACTTCCCAAATTCAGGATTCCCGATTTCCACCGCCCGTTGAGCTTTTACTTCAACGGTCTAGCGGACGCCGGTTTCGTCCTGGAGCGGGTCTGCGAACCGCAGGCGTCCGACGAAGCCGTGGCGCGTTATCCCGAGCTAGACGACACGCGGATCGCGCCCATGTTCCTCATCATCCGGGCCCGGTTGCCAAGATAAGGAGTGATGACAGTGAAGATACTCATCGCCGCCAGCGAGGTCGTCCCCTACGCCAAGACCGGCGGCCTGGCCGACGTGGCCGGCGCCCTGCCCCGGGAGTTCGCAAAATTGGGGCACGACGCGCGCCTCGTCATGCCGCGCTACGCCAAGGTCAAGAACGAGCTGGAGCCGGTGAAGACCGGCCTGGGCGTAGAGCTGGCCGGGGAGCGCGTGGCCTTCGATTTATTACGCGACAGGAGCCAGGGCTACGAAGCCTGGTTCGTGGATTGCCCTCGATTTTTCGACCGACCGGGGCTCTACGGCGAGGACGGGGCCGATTATCCCGACAATGCCGCCCGCTTCGCATTCTTCGCCAAGGCGATTCTGGCCGCGGCCGAGGCGGTCGGTTTCACCCCCGACGTCATCCACTGCCACGACTGGCAGACCGCGCTCGTCCCCCTCTTTTTAAAGAAGGGCGGCTGCCCGTTCTCTTCCGGTACCCTCTTCACCATCCACAACCTGGCCTACATGGGCAACTTCCCCCCCGGCGAGGCGCTGCCCTTGATCGGCCTGGGCGACGGGGTGTTCACCGCCGAGGGCGGTCTCGAATACTACGGCAAGGTCAACTACCTCAAGGCCGGACTGGTTTTCGCGGAAATCTTGACCACCGTCAGCGAGACCTACGCCCGCGAGATTCAGACGCCGGAGTTCGGCTACGGGCTGGAGGGGGTTCTGCGGTCCCGCTCCACCGACCTCTTCGGCGTCCTAAACGGGATAGACTACGAAATCTGGAATCCCGCCGCGGACGCCGACCTCGTCGCCAACTACTCGGGAAAAAACCCCGGCGGCAAAGCCCTGTGCAAGGCCAACCTTCAGCGGGAGTACGGCCTGCCCGAACGGGCGGATGTTCCGCTCTTCGGCATGGTCTCCCGCCTGGCCGACCAGAAGGGGCTGGACCTCTTCGAGAAGGTTGCCGACGATTTCTTCAGCAAGGAGTTGCAATTCGTCCTCCTGGGGACGGGCGACCCGAAGTACCACGCGCTCTTCGGCGAGCTGGCCGCGCGGTATCCGGAAAAGTGCGGCGTGCGGCTGGCCTACGACGCGGCTCTGGCCCAGCGCATCTACGCCGGGTCCGACCTCTTCCTCATGCCGAGCCGCTACGAGCCCTGTGGATTGGGTCAGCTCATCGCTCTGGCTTACGGGACCCTGCCTTTGGTCCGCGCCACGGGGGGGCTGGCCGACACCATCCGGGAGGGGGAGAACGGCTTCGTTTTCACGGACTACGTACCGTCGGCCCTTTTCGACGCAACCAAGCGCTCCCTGGCGGCTTTTTCCGACCGGGAAACCTGGGACGGGCTGGTCCGTCGGGCCTTCGCCTCCCGGTACCCCTGGTCCCGTTCGGCGGAGAGGTACGTCGAGCTTTTCGATAGAACCTTGACAGAGAGGCTCCGGGGCTAGTCCCCGCTGGACTTGACCTTGGGGTTGTGTTACTATGCGCGAGGCGGCGTGAAGGTCGCCCGCTTCGACCCGGGTGGTCGGGATGAACCGGGCCGTCGAGATACGCGACGCCGTCGTCGGGTTGGTACAACCGCTTCTGGTCCTCGAGGGGCTCATTCTGGTCGAGTGCACGGTCGCGCTCAGCCGGGGGTCCCTGAAGCTGGACCTGGCGGTGGACCGCGACGGGGCGCCGGCGGACGGCGTGCATGGCCTTACCGTGGGCGAATACGCCCGCCTGACCCGCTACCTCTCGACCGTGCTCGAGGCCGAGATGCCCGAGCTGGGCGAGTTTAACTTGACCGTGGGCTCCCCCGGCATCGTCCGAAGGCTCCAGAGCGAGCTGGAACTGGCCTGGGGCGTCGGCAAAGAAGTCGAGGTGCGCTTCCGGCGCGGCGGAGAGAGGCTCGTCGGGCGCCTGAGCGCCTTCGACCCCGGGAGCGTCACCCTGGAGATTCCGGGGGAAGGTTTTTCGCGGATCGAACGGGAAGATATAGCCTCATTGCGGTTGCACTTTGCCTTTCCCGAGCCGTCGGGGAAGAGGGCCAGGAAACGGTAGGCCCCTTCGAGAATGGACTACGACTTCATTCAAGCCCTGGAAGCCATCGCCCGGAACAAGGGCATCGAGCAGGACATCCTCTACGAAGCCCTGGAGGCCGGGCTCATGGCCGCCGGCCGGCGCCGGTTCGGCGAGCACGCCATCATCTCGTCCCAGGTGGACCTGGACGAGGGACGGGTCCTGGTCTGGCTGACCAAGAAGGTCGTGCGCAGGGTCAAGGACCACATCACGGAGATATCGCAGAAGGACGCGCGGTATCTGGCCGGCAACGATGTGGTCATCGGCGACGAGCTGGACATCGAGGTGGACACGGCTGAGTTCGGCCGCTCCGCCGCCCAGACCGCCAAGCAGGTCGTCATGCAGCGCATCCGGGAGGCCGAGCGGGACACCATCTTCGACGAGTTCAAGCACCGCGAGGGGACCCTGATAAACGGCATAGTCCAGGGCGACTCCGCCGGCGGCATCGTCATAGACCTGGGGCGCACCGACGGCATCATGCCCTACTCCGAGCGCATCCCCCGCGAACAGTACCGCAAGGGGGACCGTGTCAAGGCCTACGTGCTCGAGGTGCGCAAGACCAACCGCAGCCCCCAGATCATCCTCTCCCGGCGCCACCCGGGCCTGGTGGAGCAGCTCTTCGCCCAGGAGATTCCCGAAGTGGCCGACGGGACGGTGGCGATAGCCGCCATCGCCCGCGACGCCGGTTTCCGCACCAAGGTTGCCGTCCGCTCCAACGACTCCAACGTGGACGCCGTGGGCACCTGCGTGGGGCTGCGCGGCTACCGCATCCAGTCCATCGTGCGCGAGCTGGACCAGGAGCGGGTGGACCTCGTCCTGTGGGACCGGGACATGCTCCGGTTCGCCAAACACTCTTTCAACCCGGTGGAGGTCCTGCGGGCCGAATACGACGAGCTAAACGAACGGGTTCTGGTCGTCGTTCCCGAGGAGAAGCTGTCGGTGGCCATCGGCAAGGGAGGGCGGAACATCAAGCTCGCCTCGCGACTGGTCGGGGTCCGGATAGACGTGCGCAGCCCCGAGCAGTACGAGGAGGAGAAGACCGCCCTCACCGCCCAGGAGGAGCAGGAGGAGGTCGTCGCCGACCTGACCTGCCTGCCCGGGGTCGGTGAGTCCACGGCGATGAACCTCTTCGCGGCCGGTTTCGACGGCGTGGAGGCCTTGGCGGCGGCGTCGGTGGAGAACCTGTCCCAGGCCAAGGGCATCGGACCGAAAACGGCGGAGAAGCTCATCCAGGCCGCCAAGAAGCTCCTGGAGGAAGAGGGCTACTAGAACACCGTCCCAGACGTTTTCCCGGGAAGACCGCATCCTGTGGTGCGCCAAGAAGCACGGGGTGCGAGAGGGTTGTTAGAAGGTCATGAGGGTCCACGAGCTGTCAAAAGAATTCGGCATCCCGTCAAAGCTCCTGATAGCCAGGATGCGCTCCCTGGGTATCGAGGTGTCCGGCCACATGTCGTCGGTCAACCCCGAGCAGGAGAAGCTGCTGCGCACGAAGTTCAAGGCCGCGGCGAAGGCCGACGCCTCCTTCGATAAACCGCTCCCCAAGACCCGACGGGTGAGGAAACCGGTGACACCAGAGGAAAAGGCCCGCGCCCGGGCCGAGTCCGTGGGGACGAAGCGCGCCGACGGCAAACCCCGGGTCCGCGTCCGTCACCACCCCCAGGAGGAGGTCGTCCAGACTGGAGGCGAGGTCGCGGAGGTGCGGGAGGTCGGTGTAGAGGCTGAGGGCGAAATCGTCACCGCTCCCAAGGTCCATCTCAAGGGCGTAGCCAGGCCCAGGGTGAAAAAAGCCGCCCCGGCGGAGGAAGCGGAGACGCCCGTCGAGGTGGCCCCGGAGGAAGCGGCGGGGCCCGTCACTTCCCCGGTAACTTCCAGGCGCGACATCAAGCGACCCGATTTCGACACCCACGAGGAGGAGGGCGAGGACAAACGCGGTGGTTCGCGGGTGCTCTTCCGCCCCGAGAAGCCGGTCGCCGCCGAGGACCTGGGTTTAACCGCCCAGGAGAAGAAGCCGCCCAAGACCGTCCGCCGCCGTCGTCGCCGTCGTCGCCGGAAGTCGAGCTCGGTGATGATCCACGAGCTCCGCACCAGCCGCAAAACGAGGTCCAAGCCCAAGGAAGAGGCCAAAAGGGTTCATATCTCGAGGCCCATCACCCCCATCGAGCTGGCCGATCTGCTCCACCTCCCGGTGGACGAAGTTTTGGCGAAACTCGGCGAGCTGGGTGAGGAGTACGGGGCCATCGAGGAGATGGACGTCGTCACCGTGGCCACCCTGGTGGACGAGTTGGGCTTCGAGGCTGTTCTGCCCGCCGACTTCGATGATGAGAGCAAACTGAAGCCGCGTCCGCCGATCATCGCCGTGCTCGGCCACGTGGATCACGGCAAGACCACCCTTCTGGACTACATCCGCCAGACCGACGTGGCCGCCGGAGAGGCGGGGGGCATCACCCAGCACATCGGCGCCTACCAGGTTTCGACCAAGCACGGCCCCATCACCTTCATAGACACTCCCGGTCACGAGGCCTTTACGGCGATGCGGGCCCGGGGCGCCGAGGTGACCGACATCGTCGTCCTGGTTGTCGCCGCCGAAGACGGCGTCATGCCACAGACCGTCGAGGCCATCAACCACGCCCGCGCCGCCGACGTCGAGATACTCGTGGCCATCACCAAGATGGACAAGCCCGAGGCCGACGCGGAAAAGGTGCGGCGTCAGCTCTCCAAGTACAACCTAGCCCCCGAGGAATGGGGCGGCCAGACCACTTTCTGCGAGGTGTCCGGAGTCACCGGCCAGGGCGTGGACCAGCTCCTGGAAAGCCTCGCCCTCCACGGCGAGATGCTGGAGCTCAGGGCGGACTCCAGCGCCAACTCCCAGGGTGTCGTGATCGAGACCCGCATAGATCGCGGTCGGGGCGGCATCGGAACGGTCATCATCACCGACGGCACCCTGAAAATCGGCCAGGCCTTCGTCTGCGGCACCCAGGCCGGCAAGGTCCGCCTGATGACCGACGACAAGGGCAGGCAGATAGAGTCCATACCGCCCGGCACACCCGGCGAGATCCAGGGCTTTGACGGCCTCCCCGAGGCGGGCGATTCCCTCATCTCCATTTCCGACGAGAAGACGGCCCGCGCCATCGCCTCCCTGCGCCAGTCCGCCGGCCGAGAGGAGAAGCTCGAGAGCGCCAAGCGAAGGACCCTGGCCGATTTCCTCAAACCCGGCGGGGTCGAGGAGGCGAACAAGCTCCCCCTCATCATCAAGGGCGACGTGAACGGCACCGTGGAAGCCGTGCGGGATTCCCTCGTCCGATTCAACTCCGATGAGGTGGAGATCGAGGTCATCCACTCCGCCGTGGGGGGCGTGACCGAGGCGGACGTGCAGTTGGCCGCGGCCACCGGCGCGATCGTCGTCGGCTTCAACGTGGTGCCCGATTCCAAGGCGGTGAACCTCGCCCAGAAAATGGACGTGCAGGTAAAGCTCTTCCGGATAATTTACGAGCTGCTGGACGAGATAAAGGCCACGGTGAGCGGCATGCTCGCTCCGGAGATCCGCGAGCAGGGGCTGGGGCAGGCGGAAGTACGGGAGACGTTCCGCATCCCCAAGGTCGGCATCATCGCCGGTTGCTACGTAACCTCGGGCAAGGTGAAGCGCAACGTCATGGCCCGGCTGGTCCGGGACGGACGGCTGGTTTACGAGGGCCGACTTACGAGCCTCCGGCGTTTCAAGGAGGACGTGCGCGAGGTCGCCGAGGGCTACGAGTGCGGCATCGGCCTCGAACGCTTCGACGATATCCATGTCGGCGACCTGATCGATGTTTACGAGCTGGTCGAGGAGGCGCGCGAGCTCGTGTAACCCGGCCGGGTGAGTGGTTTGGGGCGGTTGGGGTGGTCGAGGTGGGGGGAGCGGAGGAATGGGGGAGAGGGGTCGTTTTGGTTCCATTAAACGCGGGTCCTGCTTGGTAGGCGGTTCGTTGAACCTTCCAGACCAGGCGCATGAGCACCTTAGGCACGATCTCGGGAGTACGGTTTAACGGTGCGGTTCGTTGAACCGCTTTTTTTATCACCACCCGGGTCAGGGGGTGCCGTTCGGCGGCCGCGGGAATACCGCCGCGGATGAAGTGAGGCGACCAATTTTCACGCCCTACCTGTGTCGGACGCCGTCCGATCGTTAAAAAACCCGCCTGGTGCGGGGCGGGTGTGAATCGCCAGGTTCCGGCAGGGAGTTGACTAAAAAAACCCCGCCCGCAGGCGGGGTCTTTCTGAGCCTCGTGGTGTATTCCTCGGATATGAGGGAAAACACACCCGTAAGCGGTACTCTGTCTTTGGAATCACATTTCCTAACCGGACCACGCCAATCGGAAGAAGGCTTTAACAAACGGCATCACAAGGTTTATGACCCTGCCACAAAAGAACAGGAGGAATGTGGCAAAGAGGAAGGACACGCCTGTCGAGTTTATATCACCCTCTCGAATGACCCGCCCTTTTCGGCGGCCCGTGGAAGGGCCGCCATACACCTTTTACCTTCGGCATCTCTTCTTTTAAAAGTGTGCTGACAGATCGTTAGCGGTCGTCTCGACATCGTGCTGGTCCGAAATGAAGTGGTGATCCCTTGTCCTTTTGAGTTGTCGGTTGCAACGGCGATTGAAAAAACCCCGCCCGTAAGCGGGGTCTTTCTGAGCCTCGTGGTGTATTCCTTGGGTATGGGGGAACACACACCCGAAAGCGGGGTCTTTTACGGGTTCGGTTAACCGGCCGTTTCGGCCGTCACGGGCGCGGGCAGTTCCACGCCGGCCAGCGCGTCCCTAGCCGCCCTCGCCAGCTCGGGGGGCGAATCGGCGGCTTCGATTATCTGCGTCAGGTAGGCCCGACCCACGCCGGTGGGATCCGCGGCCAGGGAGCCCAGAACGGTAAGCCTCACGGCCAGGCTCTGGTCCTCGGTGGCTATCTGGCCCCAGATTAAAGGCATGCGCTTGTCCGTCGTCCAGCCCGCTAACCGCTCGGCCACCAGAACCCGGATAGACTCGTCGCCGGTGCGGAACAGGCGGCGCAGATACGTCTGAGCCCCCAGGTCGTCCAGGGCGACGATGAGCACGGGGGCGTCCTGTGGATACGCGCTGATCTGTTCGGTTAAGCGATCCAGGACCTTGTCCCCCCCGATTCTGACCAGTATCGCGTACCCGAGCTGCCGTATCCCGGCGTCGTCGTTATTCAGGTAAGTGTCGAAGGCGGTGTAGGCGGTGGGACGATACTGGGCGATGTTATCCAGCAGCCCCTGGCGCAGGTAGTCGTACTGCAGGGCCTTTTCGGCCAGGATGGAGTAGGTGTCGTTGGACGCTATATCCCCGGTTAGGGTCTGGGTCGCGTAGGCCCAGGCGGAGATCTCCCGCGGCTCGGTGGCCAGCTCCTCGATCTGGCTCTCCGGGGTGCCGGTCAGCTCGGCGGCCAGGAGCTCGATGCCGGCTCCGAGGGGCGTGATGGGGGGCAGGCCGGGGTTGATGGTCAGGGTGCTGGTGGAGTTGAGCTCCTCTTTCAGGAATGCTAATCCGCGTCCCTCTTCGTCGTTGAGTCGGGTGAGGCAGACGGCTGCGCCGTAGCGGACGCCGTCATCCTCATTTTTGAGATAACCGGCGATATCGTCGGCCATGCGTTTGTCCCCCATGCGGGAGATGAAGTCGAGGGCGGCGATTTTCACCGACGGCGCGACGTCCGAGCCGAGTATATCGCGCACCTCGTCAATGGTGTTCTTGTCGCCGATGGCCAAGATGGAGCCGATGGCGCTCTCCTGCACCCAGGGATTCGGGTCCTGGAGGGCCTGGCCCAGGAAGCCGGTCGTTCGCGTATCGGCGAATATGCCGAGGACCTGGGCGGCGCCCCAGCGGACGTAGTCGGACCCGTCGTTCAAAAGGCCCACCGTGGGCATCACGCCGCGTGTGTGGCCGATGCTCCCCAGGCAGGCCACGCCGATGAGCCGCCGGCCGACGCTGGGGTCGGAAAGCATGTCTATGAAGTGGTTGATCCCGTCGCGGTTATCGGAGGAGGCCAGCATGGAGGCGGCCCGCATTTTCACGGAGTAAATTTCACCCAGGCTCGAGGACAGGTCCTCGAAGTTGTCCTTGGTCTCCCCGTAAATCGTGTAATCGTCCTCCCCACGCTCGACAAGGGCCGCGAGCGCGTCGTCGCTCTCCGCATAGTCGTAACGGGCGACGGCGTCGAGGGCGGCCATCACAATCGTGATGTCCGGGTCCCCGAAGAGCTCCACCAGCATGGGGGGCGCCGGGGTCTCGGAGTTGCTCCGCATGGATAGGGCGTCAATCGCGATGAGGCGCGTCAGTTGGTCGTTGTCCACCCCGAGGTAGATCTGGAGCTCCCCGTAGTCGGCGATGGAGGCGACCGCGTGGGTGACGGCGGGGATGAGGGTATCGTCGGCGACGGCGTACCTGATCAGGCGGTCGAGGTCCTCGGAGCTGCCCAGGGACCCCACGCCGCAGATGGCGGCGATGCGAACGTCCCGGTCGGGGTCGTCAAGAAAGCCGTTGATGGTGCCCAGGTAATCCTCGTTGTCGAGATTGGACAGGGAGTTTATCAATTGGAGTTTGACGAACCAAAGCTCGTCGGGTTTCAAGAGCGCCGCTTTCATTGCCTCCCCGCCGGTCCGCATCCGTCCGAGAACCATAGCGGCCATCATCCGTCTCTGCGGATCGTCCTCGCCGAGGGCGGCGACGACGGCCGTTTCGACCGCCTGCTTCCCCTCCTCATTCTCGAAGCTCGCGAGGGCGTTGACGGTGGCGATGCGGACGCGCTCGTTGGCGTCGGACAGGGAGCGCATCAGCGGCGTGACGGATGTCGTGTCGTCGAAAACGTCCAGGGCCTGGATGGCCGGGATGCGGACCGAGGGTTCCGGGTCCTCCAGGGCGTTGATGCAGTGCTGGTAAACCGAATCCTCGAGCGTTTTTAGGTTTTGCCGGTCGAGCTCGGCCGTCTTATCGTCCCCGTAGGAGATGGATTGGAGGGCGTGCGCGACGTAGTAGCTCCCGATGGCATGGATGGCGTTGAAGGTCGCGGCGCGGACTCCGGCCACCTGGTCCTCGGCGAGCTGCTTGAGGAAGTAACCCGATTCGTGGAGGTGGAGGGACGCCAGGGAACCGGCGGTGCAGATGCGAACGCCGGGGTCGGGATCGTTCGCGCCGTAGGAGAATAGGTCTATGGCCTCCTCGCGATCCTTCTCACTGCCGAAGGCCAGCTGGCCGAGGGCGATCATCACCTCGCAGCGGAACTGGGCCGCCAGCTCGATGGAGAGCTCGTCCTCCCCGATAGCGATGGGTTCCCCCAGATTCTCGGTTTGGGATTCCGGGAGGTAGGAGGCGTCTATGAGAGGTTGCGTCGCGGAGATGGAACCGATGGCGGCCATGCCCCGGACCGCGGTGATGCGGATGTCCGTTACCTCCCGCATGATGGCCTCCTCGTCCATCTCCGAGAGGCGCGCGGGGGGCACCTGGGTTTCGAACAGGTTGCGCACGGTCGAGAAATCGAGGAGCTTGGCGAAGATGTCCACTCCTTCTTCGCCGAGCTTGACGATTTCGTCCCGGGCGAGGAGTCTGGCGCGGGCGTCCTCAGCGGTTACGACCGAGGACATGAGCTCGTCGCTGCTGGCGCCGCAACCTATGGTGGCGATGGTGCACAGCCCGATGAGAAGGGCGGCAAAACGGGTCAGGCGCATCTCGGCCCCTTTCCGGGGGAGTGGGATACCCCGTAATTCCAATAATTGGGTCAACTTTCAGTATTTTGATTCTAGCAGAACGCAATCTCCGAGGTCAAGAAATCGCTCCGAGACGACGCGCCAGTGCGTCGTACGCCGACTCCTCCCCGGGGGCGTCCACCCCGAGCAAGTCGAACCTCGGATCGGAGCGGATCCAGGTCAGTTGGCGCTTAGCCAGCCTGCGCGTCGCCGTGGCGGTGTCCTCGATCGCCCGCTCGGGGGGAATTTCCCCGCGCAGGCACGCCGCCGCCTGGAGGTACCCGATGGACTCCAGGGCGGGTGCCGAGGGGGGCATACCCGATTCGAGCAGACCCCGCACCTCCTCCACCAGGCCCCGCTCGAATATCCGGCGGGAGCGGTCGTTTATCCTCCCGTAGAGCTCGTCCCGGGGACGGACCAGGGCGATCCGGGTCACCGGTCCCTCGATTGGGCGGGACGCATTATCGGCGTTCCACTCGGAGAGCCCCCGACCGGTCTGGAGGTGGACCGCCAGAGCCCGGGCGAGACGCTGCCGGTCGTGGGGATGGATGCGGTTGGCCGAAACCGGATCGCACCGCCGGAGCCTTTCCGCGAGCTCCTCGGTCTCGAGCGCCTCCAGCCCGTGCTCGATATCGGGGTCCGTCTCCGGGGCCCCGCTCAGACCGTCGAGGAGAGCCCGGGCGAAGAGGAGCGTCCCGCCCACGATCAGCGGTATCCGCCCCCGGCGGTGGATTCCCGCGACGGCCGCGGCCGCCAGATGGGCGTACCGGCCGGCGGAAAACCTTTCAGTGGGGTCGCAGACGTCCACCAGGTGGATGGGAAAGCCGGCGCGGAGCTCGGGCGAGGGCTTGTTGGCCCCGATTTCCAGTCCCCGGTAGACCTTGACCGAATCGCACAGGACCAGCTCGACGGGGAATGCCCCGGCGAGGCGAGTAGCCAGAGCGCCCTTGCCGACGGCCGTCGGACCGCCGAGGAAGAAAACTCCGGTTCGGGATGCTTCGGCTTCAGTCACCGGCGTGGCCGCGCGTACGCCGCGGGGAGGTGGGAAAGGTCAATTTACATTCGATGAAAGACGTGTTAAATTGAAGTAAAGGCTCCTTATAGCGCCATGACATACGAGAAGAAATTACCACCCGAGTTCCGCCATCCGGCCGGGCTTTCCGGTCGCCGGAAGTACAGGTTGGTACACGACCTTCCCGGCGTGGACCCCGGTCTGGACCGGATCATCGAGGAGAGCCTGAACGCCGCCCGGCGCAGGGCTTTTCTCATCGAGTGCGCCGGGGAGATGGGGGGCGACGGAGCCGCCTTCCGGGAAGCGCTGGCCGCCTTCGCGGTTAAATCCGGATTCAGGGTAATCCGCACCGCCGACCGGGGTGGGGTGGTGGAACCCCTGAGCCTGGTGAAGACGATAGTGGAGGGGTATGCCCCCTGGGCTGAGCTGCGCGAATCGCTCCCCGCCGCGCTGGCGGAAAATCTCCGCCTCCTCGAGGAAGGCTACGCCGAAGCCGGTGAAGGGAAAGCCGAGGACGACGCGGGCGACCCGACCGGTCTGCGCTGGACGCGGGTGGATTATACCATCGAACTCCTCGGACGGGTCATGGAGGGGCCCACGGCGGTTTTCGCGGACAACACCGAGGGTGGAGGAGACCTGGAAACCCTGGCCGTTCTGGAGAGGCTGATGAGCGAGCGGAGTCGCACCCCTATTCTTCTGGTTCTGGGGGGGACCAGCGGCGCGGTCTCCTCCGAGTACTTTGACCGGGTGGACAGCCTCCACCTGCGATACCTGCCCGTCGTCCGGTCCGAGGAGTTGGGGAGACTCGGCGAAGAACTCGGTCGGAGGCTCAACCCGGGGCAGCTCGAGCACTACCTCGCGGAACTGCCCCGGAGCCGGGTTCACGCCGAGCAGCTACGGGCGTACTACGAGCTGGACCTGGACGGCGTGTTCGAAGAGCGCCTGCTCACATCGAAAACGACCATCCAGCTCTTCATGTACCGCTGGGAGGGATTGAGGAAGGAGGAAAAGAAGGTCCTGTGCGCCCTGGCCGGAGAGACGCGCCCGCAGTCTGCGGAGAGCGTCGCGAGGAGCACCGGCTTCAGTGAGAAGCGGGTGGAGAAGCTGCTGGGCGAGTTGACGAGGAGGTTCTTCTGCGAGCGGGTGGATGGGGGTTACACACTCCGCGCACCGCGATTCGGCGGGTGGATCGCCGATTTCGCCGGGGAAATGATGGACAAGGTTCATCGGGCCGGGCTGTCCGCGGAGGTCGAGACCGGGCGGAGCTTTGTCGAGGATTTTTTCCGGGTGAAGCACCTCTCGGCCGTCGGTCGTGACGACGAGGCCCTGATCGGGCTGGTGGATGTGCTGGAACGCCTGCACCGATCGGGCTTTTTCCCCACCATCTGTTCCCTGGAGCCCCTCGCGGAGGGAGTCGCGTCCAGGGGTCGGGATAAACGGCTGAGCCTGGAGGCCCGACTGATCCTCGCCCAGGCCGACATCGAACTCCTCCGGTTCGATTCGGCGTTACGGCTTCTGGATATCGTCCGGGGATCGCTCTCGGTGGAGGACGCCCCATTCGCGGGGCGGGAGTGTCTCCTCCGGGGGACCGTCCACGAGGCGAGGGGCGAGAACGACGCCGCAGTCCGGTGCTTTCGGGAGGCTGCGGAGCGATTCGGTGGAACGCGGGAGGGGGCGCTGGCCCTTCGCCGGGCCGTGGACATCCAGGACACCCTCGGCGACCTCGAGCGGGACGGGTCTCTGGTGGACGAGCTGATGGGCTTTCCCGAGCTGGAAGGCATCGGGTACGTGAAAAAGCTGATGAAGGCCAAGCACCTGAGGCGGGGCGGGAAGTTCGAGGAGGCGGGGAAAATCCTCGCCGACCTGGTCAAGGCGGAGAAGCGCGGGGGCATCACGTGGCTGGGGGTGTCGGCGGAGATTGATCTGGGCAACGTCAACAGGCACCTGGGCCGGCTGGAGGAGGCCGCGAAACAGCTCGACGCGGCTGCGGAGCACGCCCGGCTCAGGGGCGACCTGCGGGGGTTGGCCGAAGCCAAGTTGGGCCTGGCCAACATCCTCTACCTGCAGGGGCGCTTCGGTGAGGCGGCGGACCTCCACCTCGAATGCCTGCCGATATTCGATAGAGTGAGGGCGCCCCACGAGCGGATGACGATCCTGAACAACCTCGGCATGATTTACCTGAACTGGGGGAGGCTGGAGTCCGCCCTCGACTGCCTGGAGCTGTGCCGGGCGTACTTCGCCGGCACGCGCTACACCGCCTACCTCAACGCCGTGGAGCTGAACCTGGGGCTGGCGCTGGTGAACCTGGGGCTGGCGGCCGAGGCGCTGACCACACTGGACGGGCTCAAGGTCCGGCTGTCCGAGGAGAGCCCCTATCGCCGCATCCTGCTGTGGGTCTTGGGGCGGGTGGCCCTGGAGCAGGAAAACCTCGAACTGGCCGAGGACCTCCTGACGAGGGCGCTGAGCGGGTTTCGGGACACATCCATGCTGAGTTGGGAGTTGAAGGCCGTCCAGCAGCTGGCCGAAATCTTGGTGATGACCCAGCGGCCGCAGCGGGCGAAGGAGATCCTCGAAGAGGCCCGACCTAGGCTGGAAAGCCTGGGCTCGGACATACACCGGGCGAATTTCCTGCAGGGGCTGGCGGAGGCCGAGCTGGCGCTGGGCGACGCCGATAAAGCCCTGGACCTGACCCGGCAGGCCATTGTGCTCGACGAGAGGAGCGGTAACCCCGTCAATCAGGCCCTGCTATATCACCTGATGGGTCGCGCCCATCTGGCCCAGGGGGACGAGAAGGCGGCGAAAAATTCGCTCAAGAGCGCCATGGACGAGCTGGAGGGAGTCCTGGGCGATTTGACCCAGGCCAGGCACCGGCGATCCTTCCTCAGCCGTCCGGTCATGCGGAATTTATTCGCCACGGCCACGATGCTTTCCGTGAGCCTGGATCGGAGGAGGTTCGAGGAGGGGCGGTGAGGTCGGTTAATACGGAGAGGGTCCCGTCGGCGGGGCTTTTTAATAACCGTGAGGCGGGGTGGAGTCGGTGATTGCGTCAACCGCCGTGCGCCCGAATGTAAGGCGGGGGCTCCGTACCCCGCCTGTCGCCCCCCTCCCGAGCCCTCCCCCCAGCGGGGG
>Ga0307378_10001304_pt1 | contig 40746 bp, 61 predicted proteins | sample UN1MG_FD_202238 | JGI IMG/M metagenome (GOLD analysis project Ga0307378, IMG submission 202238) | Soil microbial communities from Risofladan, Vaasa, Finland - UN-1 | ecosystem: Environmental > Terrestrial > Soil > Coastal area > Acid sulfate soil | place: Finland: Risofladan, Vaasa | collected...
AAGGAGGGTCTTGGTCAACGAAAATATTTAGAAGCAGTTGCCATGGGACAGGAAGCTCAGGCTAATGTTCTGGGTAAAGAGAAGGCATTCGAACTGGCGTATGTGAAGGAAGTTCTTGCAGCCGCCAAAGAGAATCCTGACATGATCAAGGTTCCCCAGGTTTTGGTTACAGGACCCGGATCGAGTCTTGAAGGTGCCGCAGCAATTCTTGGCGCCAACAATCTCACAATGGGATTGACACCCAAGCAGTAAACTGTCAATGTTTCATTAAACCATAGGGGAGGGAAACCTCCCCTTACAAATTAGAAAGGAAATGTTATGTTGCAAACACATATTGCATTTTGTATTGATGAAAGCGGTTCCATTTCCGGAATCGTAAAACCTCTTGTGGCCGCCTATAATAAAAATGTGGGCGCCATTCGAGATGCTGTATTGGCAGAAGGGCAGGAAGCTACAATGACTGCTATGGCATTTGGACATCGAACTTTGAAACATCGAGTTCTTTATGTTGGTCATCAAGTTCAGACCGTGGAAGAATTGAAAGATGGAGACATCAAACCTTCGGGAATGACTCCGCTTTTTGATTCTGTTTATCGTGCCATTCAAAAGCTGGAAGAGTTGGATGATGGAAAAGATACTACCACATTTGTTATCAATGTTGTTACCGATGGTCAGGAGAACAGCTCAGTCGATCCTGGTGTTAATACGACAATATTGAAAATGGTTGAAAAGATTGCCACAGATCGGTGGACTTTCGCATTTCTAGTTCCAAATGGACACGCTTCTAGTTTCTCCCGAGACTACGGTATTCCAATTGGTAATATTCAGGAGTGGGATGAAAGAACTGCCGTTGGAACGGAAACAGCATTTATTCAAAGCGCAAGGGCATTCACCGGATATTTTGCAGGCAAATCCAAAGGCCTCAAATCCACACGATCTTTTTACTCGGATCTTAGTACTGTAACTGTAAGGGAAGCCAGAAAAGACTTGTCTGAAATTACCAAACAAGTCAAATTCATTCTCGCAAAGAAATCATGTGTCATTCGTGATTGTGTAACCAATGCTGGATTTACATGGATAAAGGGTGCTGCATTTTATCAGTTGGTCAAAACCGAAAAGAAAGTGCAGGATTACAAACTGGTTGCTCTACGAGTTAAAACTTCAGGAAAAGTGTATTGCGGAGTTGATGCTCGTGTCATGTTGGGTATTGATGTTCCTTATACTGTTCGCTTGGTACCAGGCGATCATGCCAAATTCGATGTATTCGTTCAATCAACCAGCATCAATAGAAAGATACCAGCTGGTAGTGAAGTGATGTATTGGGAAAAAGTCGGAACACAAAAGAAATGAAATATACAGCTGCCTTTGATGGTGGAGCCACCCCAAATCCAGGTAATATGATGATAGGAGGATTTATAAAATTAAACGGCAATGATGTATTCAAATTCAGTAGGTCTATAGGACAGGGGACTAATAATATTGCCGAATATGCAGCTCTATTAACATTAGTTAAAGAAGCACAAAGACTTAATATACAAGATCTTTATATTCAAGGAGATTCAGCACTCATTGTCAATCAAGTCAATGGAACATGGAAAGCAAAAGATCCTCGTATGAAGCAATATAGAGATAGAGTAATTGCTGTTTTGAAACATATTGAACATTGGGAACTCAAACATGTTTTGAGAGGCCATAACAAAGAAGCAGACTTATTAACATAACCATGGAATACATAAATTACTTGCATGGTTAAATTTTTCAAAGGAGAAACGAATGAAAATAGAACTTTTAATTATTGATCCACAAACAGATTTTTGTGATCCCAAAGGTGCATTGTATGTACCAGGCGCCGAAAATGATATGTTACGACTGGCGGCAATGGTTTCTCGACTTAAAGATAAAATTGATGATATTCATGTGACTTTGGATAGTCATCATTTTGTTGACATTGCTCATCCCATTTTCTGGATGAATTCACAAGGACAAAATCCCGGTCCATTTACAATTATCTCAGCTGATGATGTACGAAATGGAATATGGAGAACAACCAATCCGCAGTTTCAGATAAGAGGAAAGGAATATGTTGAAACTCTTGAAGCTAACGGGCGTTATCCTTTATGTATCTGGCCTCCTCATTGTTTGATTGGTAGTTGGGGATATATGGTCGTCCCAGAATTGTTTGATGTTCTTGTAGATTGGGAAAAACAATTCGCCATGGTTGATTATGTGACCAAGGGATCCAATCTATGGACAGAACATTATTCAGCGGTTCAAGCTGATGTACCTGATCCATCAGATCCGGATACACATTTGAATATGAGAATTATTGAAACTTTGCAAGATGCAGATATTATTCTTCTCGCTGGTGAGGCACGTTCACATTGTCTTGCAAATACTGTTACGGACATTGCCGACAACTTCGGGGAAGAAAACATTAAGAAAATGATTCTTCTTGAAGATGCCACCACCGATGTTGGAGATCCTCCCGGCACAACAATGTTTACTGACATGGGAGAAGCTTTTGTCACCAATATGAAAGCAAGAGGGATGCAGGTCAGCACAACAGTTGACTTTTTGAAATGATTTGTCTGAGGTGTGGTAATTGTTGTCATAAATATATGGTAATGATTGTCGATAACCCAGACAAACCTATTTCAGAGAATAATATAATTGCACACATGGGGGATGGACCTTGCAAACACTTGGAAGGAAATAAACCAGGTGAATATTCTTGCAAGATCCATTCCAAATCTTGGTATAAAGATACTCCATGTTTTAGTCATGGTCAAATCGAAAAAAGTCCAAATGATGAGTGTCGTCTTGGCAGATATATTTTAGACAAAAAATTAACATTTTAGAAAATGAAAGGAAAATTCTATGCCAAAATTAATGGCTACAAGTGATGATCAAATTATAAACATTCCGGGCGCTGGAGGATTTCAATTCTCTGCAATAAGGATTGAAGATCTTGGTGCCACCGAGTATACTCTTGTAACAATTGTATGTGATGTCTCGGGAAGTGTTATTCGTTTCGCAGACAATCTTCTTGACTGTATTAAATCAATTATCGAAGCATGTCAAAAGAGTCCTCGTGCGGAAAATCTATTGCTACGACTTCTTCTGTTCAACGATGATATAGAAGAAGTTCATGGATTTGTTAATCTGGCTGATATTAAGATTAACGATTATGATGCTTTACATCCTGATGGATTGACTGCATTGTTTGATGCTTCATATGATGCTATCGGAGCAACTCTTGAGTTCTCCAAGCGTTTGGTTGATCAGGATTTTGATTGTAATGGTGCAGTCTATATTATTACTGATGGAATGGACAATCGTTCATCCATGACACCGGATGCAATCAAACAGAAAGTAGTTGGTGCAATGGTAAATGAGGAGATTGAATCTCTTGTTACTGTTCTTGTTTCTCTTCATGATCCTTCAACTAGATATCAGGGAGATGTTAAATCGGCGTTGGAGAAATTTTATAAGGAAGCTGATTTATCTCAATATATTGACATTGGAGAAGCAACTCCTGGTAAACTGGCAAAGTTGGCAAATTTTGTGAGTGAAAGTATCAGTAGCCAAAGTCAGGCTCTTGGTACAGGAGCACCAAGTCAAAGTTTAGCATTCTAATATGCAACATATTACCCATTAACCTCCTATTTGGGGGTTAATGTGTAATATCTGTCACATTAACCTCGTATTGGAGGGTTAATGTGAGAGAATATGATCATTAAAGAGAGGAACAAATGAAAAGAATTTTAAAGCTTTTACCGATTTTATTTTTATTAACTATGTTTGCATGTAGTAGTGGGATGAATCCTGATATTAAAGAAGAACCTCCTATCATTGCAGACACCGTGTATTTTTATCCAAAATATCACAAACCAATATCTATTTTTCCAACATTCAAACTTATTGGCTTTAAAAGTTTTTCTGAAGATGGAAAAGCTTATCGTGAATATAATATATGGAAAGATTCCAGGACAAATAAATATATATTGATTACTGTCATACGCCCGCTAGGAAATAGTTTCCCCACTGATGTTCAGTGGATAGATAGAGAATCAGCCATATATTCTGATGGAAACAAAACTGCTTATAATTCGCTCCATGAAAGACCAACATCAGTTATTTATGATTTTGATGGGGTACCACTTCCTGATTGTATAATTGTCGGTCAGGAATTCTATTATCATGCACAAGAAGTTATATATAAAGTATTAATCGTTCCGGATAAAATGTGTGCAGAAAATGCGGAACCTGTTATTAAAGAATTAGACCGAGTTGCAATTTCGCAATAATACAATAAAAAAGGAACAAATGAATGACAGAACCAAAATATGTAGCTAAAAGTTTAACAACTATTATGGAAAATCCCATGGTTGCAGCAATATTAAATCGTGAATCCAATATTCAACCAGTTATTGATGAAACTTTGTCCTGGTGGAATTATGATCTATTTGCAAGAAAACCAAGCCCTGCTTACGATGACTATGGAATTTTCAAAGGAACCGATTTGGATCTTGCTTGCTTTATGTATTCATTGGTTGGACGTGGTGCTATTATTAACATTCCAGAATATAAATCTCACACCAAAACAAAAATTCGGGAAGATCAGCTGCTAAAATCCAAATATAATCGACACGGAGAATTATTGAGCGTTGGAGCCAACAAACATTTCTGGTCTTTTAATATTAACATTATGGATCAAAATATAGTTGGCGAAGATCGGGTTGGTGCATATCGGACATTTTCTCTTACCGGAAAAGATGGGGAATGGTATGAAGGATGGAGAACTATAAACTTTGAACCCACTCTAAAAGAGAATCGGTTTATAACTGAAAATAAAATGTGGTCCGGAAGTAAGATTGTTTTCAAGAATTTTATTCATCCAAATCGCTGGACTTCATTCTTTGGTCATCATTATGTTATCACCAAACTTCTTATAGATCGTTTAACAGATCAAGCGGCATTTCTGAATAAAGAGATTAAACGTCTCACTACAGCAGGAGTTACGTTTCCAAGTGCTGGTGATAAACCAGAATCACACGAATATTCGTATGGCGACAGTGTGTCCAAAAAGTTTGTAGCATTTGAAGCCAAAGTATATATACCCAAAACTTTCATTGAAGGTGAATATACTTCTTATGATTATACGACAGAAGATCTTGTTAATGCATATACCTTAAGAAAAGCGTATAACAAAGTGATCTCTTCTCTCCGATTTATGACCAGAGCATCTGAATATGCTCATAGTTTCAATCCAGATAGAATGCCATACTGGATGAAAAATGTAGTGTGGGAAAAGGACTTTGTGGAGCCAGGAAAGAGAACTAAATGGGATCGACTGAAATTGTTTCAACCAGCAGTTGGTCAGCAATCAGTTTCAATATTGAAACGAATGTATGAAAAGTCTGCTCAGGTTTCTGCGGACTAATTTAGGTGCTTTAGAGGGAGGGGTATTTATACCCCTCCCATATTTAAGGAGAAAATATGAAGAAAAATTCGTTGATAATCACATGTTTTATTTTAGGAGTATTGATGTTTATTATAGGTGGGTGCTCCATTTATAATAAGGTTGAAATAAAAACAACAATTACCCCAAAACTTACACGGGCTGTAGATGTAATAGCTGTTGAATATATGTTAGGAGATTTACTGATATTAGATGAATGGAAGAATTTAAACTTTGCACAAATAGTATTTTTAACAGATAGAGATAAGCCATTAAAGGTTGATCTTCTGATAGATGCTAGTGATTTTGATCGTTTTTCAGTAAAATTTTATTATACGGTTGCAAACATAACAATAGATACCACTCCTGTCAAATGGGACATTTTGAGTGATTATATAGAAACCATTCAGAATGTTAGATGGATAAAAAAAGAGGGAAGACTTATGGAAAATAACATTACCCCCGAACTCACCATTAAGGAATCGAAGCCTCCTATTGTTAATAAGGAAGCAACTTCGCCAAACAAAAAAATATAAAGGATATCAATATGATAAACACTGACACATTTTTGAAGATTGGCGACTCACATAGGGTCTGTGAAGATTATATCGTAAGCGGCAATATTCCAGTGCCTTTTATCATCTTAGCTGATGGGTGTTCTTCATCTAATGATACAGAGATGGGTGCAAGAATTCTTTGTCATCTTGCAAAACAATACATTCGATATAGAGGTGATGATCTTTACAATTTAGATTATTTCAAAATGGGAAGCTGGGTAATTCATAATGCAGAACTATCAGCTAGACAACTAGGACTTAAAGTAACCTGTCTTGATGCAACCCTTATTGTTTCATATGAATTGGATGACACAGTTTATGTCTATATGTATGGAGATGGTGCTGTTGTAGCAAAAGAAGAGCGAGGGTCTATTCATGTTGATAGTATCAAATTTACAAACAACGCCCCCTATTATTTATCATATCTCATTGATGAATCTAGAGATGATATTTATCATGAGAATAAAAATTCAAAGTCTTTAAATATGGCTTGTGAAGATGGAAGTGCTGATTTTAAAGAACTGGCATATGATGCCAAAATAATTCTTAAATACAATCTTAGTGCACATCCAAATATATTTATTTGCTCAGATGGAATTGAATCTTTCGTCAAAAAAGATCCGAGTCAGAGAGATATATTAACCCCTCTTGAAGTTCTTCCTGATATGATGGCATTTAAAACTACCAAAGGGGAATTTCTAAAAAGAAGATTAAAACGAGCTCTTAAAAATCTAAATGATGATGGAATAGTTCATTATGATGATTTATCAATAGGAGCTTATACGAGGTTATAACAATGACACATTACAATCCAACTGATTTAACTGATCCTCAGAAATATCAAGCCGCATCCCCCAAAACCGTTCATGCAATTGAACCATTTTATTGGGATAATGTTGAAGTCGGACATTATGTCAGAATAAGAAGCTCGGGTGAATATTTTTGGGTACAGGTTAGAGAGGTAACTGATACTGAAGTTACCGGAGAAGTATATTATGAACTAGGAGCCAATCCATATAAGATTGGAGATACTCTCACATTCAACAAATGTCGTCAGTTTGATATTTATGATCCAATGATACTGAATTTAATTCCGGGGATTGATATCTAAGGAGAATTTATGATAGTTTATGTGAACGGTCAAAAAGTAAACCTTTCTCAAAAAGACTATGTTACAAAAGGTGGGGAAGGAAGCATCTATCGAAAAGGTGCTATAGCATATAAAATTTATGAAGATCTTAGAAAAATGATTCCGATTGCAAAGATTGGTGAACTATCATCTCTTGATCATCCCAGTATTGTTAGACCAACAAATGTAGTTTACAATGATAAAAAGCATGAAGTTGGTTTTACAATGGATTGGTTGGATGGTGATATAGTTGCTTTATGTAAATTGTTCACCAACACTTTTCGAGATAATAACGGAATCGAAAATGATCATATAATCGAATTGGTAGAAAATATTAAGAAGGTCATTCAATTTATTCATGATAAGAAATTCTTAATAGTCGATGGGAATGAGTTGAATTACATGGTTGATGGAGATTTTGTAACCCCTCATTTCATTGATGTAAATGCATGGAAAACTCCATCATTTCCTGCCACAGCTATAATGCCTTCAATTAGAGATTGGAGAAATAATACTTTTACAGTTTATTCAGATTGGTTTTCATTTGCAATCATATCATTCCAATTATTTGTTGGTATTCATCCATTTAAAGGAAAACATCAAGGATATAGAAAGAACGATTTCGTTAATAGAATTACGGATTGTGTTTCAGTTCTAAATAGCTCAGTATCAATCCCACCAACAACCAGGGATTTTAATCTGATTCCATCCTCCTATAAAGATTGGTATATTCAATTGTTTGAAAATGGAGAAAGAAGGCTTCCGCCTCAACTACCTGGTACAGCTGGTAAGATTCAGGTTAGAGTACATCTAATTCAAAGTACAGACAACTTCGATATTAGAGAACTACATGAATATATAGGAGATGTACTGTATCATAGCTCAACCTTCAATGTAACGAAGACTAAGGAGAAGCTATACATAGGTAGGGCAGATTACAAAGTTGCGTCAGACACCGAAGTCCTTTTCACTCCGTTGGAAAATCATCCTATCCTTGTTAAGATAGAAGATAGGAGGGTAAAATTCAAGTCTTTTACATCAAAAGACCCAAAACTTGATATTGAATGTACTGATATGATGATTATCAACAACACACTCTTTTTGAAAAATAGAGAAAAGCTGATGGAATTGACGTTCAAAGAAATGGATGTTTATATACACCCGATCATTAAAAAGGTATGGACTATTGAACCGAATTCAAGTCAAATGTTCAGCGGAGTAATAGTTCAAAGTGTTCTTGGTAAAGCATTTCTTGCAATTCCTCTTCCCACTTTTGATAAAAGTATATTTATCATTAAGCATATTCCTGAACTTGATGATTTTCAAATTATGGATGCTAAATACGAAAATAAGATTTGTGTTTTAACTGGCCATAAGGGTGGAATTTATAGCAGGTTTGTTATTATCTTTGATGCTAAACATAACAATTATACAATTCGCATTACAAATGATGTGGATTACGCTCCAATCAATTTTACATGTCTTGATAATGGAGTTTGTATATTAATCACTGACGACGATGCAATTGAAATATTTCTTAATCGAACTGATAAAGATTCTATAAAACGCATTGAGGATCCAATAATCAATTCAACTATGCGATTATGTAAAGATGGAACTAGAGTTAGATTCTTTAGGGATAACAAACTCTATGAAATCAAAATGAAGTAAAAACTAAAAAGGAGGTGTAATGGGAAATATCGACTGGTCAAAAGTCAAGTTTGCAAAAAAGATTCCTAAGGGATCAATTCGTTATCATATGTATGAGGTTTCAAATGTTCTTCGACCAAGAGGACATATGAAAAAGGAATCTATCGCAGAATATATATTGGAAAAATTATTGTCCTCCCATGAAAGTTGGACAGATCTTGAATATGGAGATAATCCCAATGAAACAACTTTAATAAAGCTTCTTCAACAAAATATGAAGGAGGAAGTCGATGGAGCATGGAGAGAATTTATCAAACGAATCAACACTACTCATAAGGATAGCGTATAATATTTCTTTATTTTGTTTAACTATGATCATTACTATGTTTTTATTTACAATTATCGGTATAAGTATTTGTCTTTATTTAAGTTATGGCTGGGAAGGAATCTCAATGCTTCCCAAATTTTTAAATCCTAATTATTGGTGATAACATGAACATGAAAGAACGAATTGAACGTATGGCTAATCGCACTTGGGAAACAATTGCTGATGATGTTTTTGCTTGTCTTGAGAATCAACGTATGAAACGAGATGAAGTAATTGAAACAGTATGCGATGCTGATTACATGAAAACTCATGGGAATGATGCTGAGGCATATGATTATTGGAATAAACTTCCTACATACAAAGAGAAAATGGCTGCAGTAAAAGGAGCTTTCCCTTTTAAAATTTACAGTTGATAATTAATTAAGGTGGCAACATGAATAAAAAAAGGAGGATACAATTAAGAAGGTGTGAATCAAAAGTATCTCACAATTCAAAAGCAGCTGCCATAAAAGTCATGAATAAAACTCTTGAAAGACATTTTATATTTCATAAGTTGATGGCATATAAGTGTAAATATTGTGGCAAATGGCATATTGGAAAAACTAATACTATTGTCTATAATAGATTTGAAGAATTGAATAAATAGAAGATCCTGGATGTAGTAACTCTTTCGGGATCTTTTTATTTCGCAAGGAGATAACCCTATGAAAACCAAAAAAGATATAGAATATAGCTTTAATCATACAAGAGATCGTATCTTAGAAAGATATGATTTTAAAATAACAAGAGAGTTCTATGATGGTATGTGTAAAGATGTAAGCGATCTAACATCTGCTGTAAATCTAGTAAATATTGAAAACCAAAATAATGATACTCAAATGATTTTTGATATAAAATATAAATTCATGGACTCTATAAGAGTAGTATGGAGTGACAAAAGAGAATGTATTACTACTGCTATAAAAAGGAGATGATTCAAAGTGAGCAAAAAACTCGAAAAATTGACTACTTTAATACCAATGCATTTATTAGAACAAGGAGCACAACAGCAGATATATAATGCACTTGATCTTGATTTTTTAATAAAATTGGCAATTATGCCTGATTGCCATCAAGGTTATACATTACCAATTGGTGGGGTCGCTCTTCTTAATACTGTAATTTCACCCGAGTATGTTGGATACGATATTGGGTGTGGTATGTGTTATATATCCACAGGATTGCTGGCAAATCAATTCTTCAAATCGGAAAAGCAAAAACTTAAATTTTTTGATACAATATATGAGATGATTCCGGTTGGGTTTAACTCCAGTAAAAATGGAATTGATTATAAAGAATTCAAATCAGCATCTGGTGATCGAAATCTTAATGATAAAGTTGCTGCCAGGTTGCACATTCAACTTGGAACCTTGGGGAGTGGAAATCATTTCATCGAAATTGGAGAAAATCTTGAAGGTTATATAACTGTAACTATTCATTCAGGATCGAGAAATATCGGTCATTCAATTGCATCATACTATATGCACCGTTGTAGACATGATGATCCTGATCTGCCACAAGGATTCTTTCATCTACACACCGAATCTGGAAATCAGTATCTTCAGGATATGAATTTTGCTCTTGACTATGCTCTTGAAAATAGAAAAGTTATGATGAGAAAAGTTCTTTCTTTATTTGATTTTAATGAGCATGAGATTAATACATTAATAAATAATCATATGATAAATGAAAATCATAACCATGCAGTTCTTAGAGGAGATCAAGTTTTGCATAGAAAGGGAGCAACTCCTGCTGATAAAGGTCAAGTTGGCATAATACCCGGAAGCATGAAAACCGGAGTATATGTTACAGAAGGACTTGGAAACGAAGATTATTTAAGTTCCGCATCACATGGTGCTGGAAGGAAGATGTCAAGAAAGAAAGCAAAAGCCACAATTGAATTGGATCGCTTCAAAGATCAAATGAGTGGTATAGTTGCAAAAGTTGGTAAGACAACATTAGATGAAGCTCCTGATGCTTATAAAGATCTACATAAAGTTATTGAAGATCAAGAAGGAATCGTTATCAAGACAATAGACTATTCAAAACCATTGATTAATATCAAATCATAAGGAGAAGTTGATGAAACATTCGCCAGAAGATATAAAAGCACTCAAACAGGTGGGGTGGGAATTTGTTAAAGTGTTTGGAACAGTATTTATTGTTGTAGTTGTCTTTTCAATCATTGGTATTTATATAAAACCGTTTGTACCGCCTCAATTTTTACAATTTTTATTTGAATAAGTTCCAGAAGGAGAAAAGTATTATGAAAAAAGTTATAATTTATTTAATTGCTGCAGTATTTATGTTTGTTGGTATTTCATTTGCCGATGGGGGTGGGGGTGGTAAACAAAGCAATCAAGGTCAAAAATATAAGGCTCAAAAATATATTGCTCCCCGACTGGGTGACAAACCACCTCAATATCATGGTCAAGGATATAGATATCAATATTATGGCCATCGCCAGAATCATCCCCAACATTATCGTGGTCATTGGAGATCATGGCAAGCATGGGAGGATTATCACAGACACAACCGTCATATGTATCGGAATGAGCGATACTATAGAGATTCACAAGGAAGTCTTTATTTTGAGTTTGAGACTAAGGATGGAAGATTCGCTTTTTCAATTGGTAGATAAAAGCATAAGGTAAAAGGTGAAGATATAATGAATGAAAAAGAAGGTTCTTTACAAGTATGGTGGATCCCGCAAGTTCCAATGAAACCATTTACGTTTCCTGTTGAAAATGTAGATGAAGCATGTCTCCTATTAACTGCCCTCGCTCAATATGATCTTTTTCAATTAAAACATAATATCAAACCAGATTACTCGAACGTGGGGGGATTAAACTTGTTTGAAGATGGGGAGTGGGTTGAATGGTATGATGAAAAAGAGGGTTATTTTATTGATGAATACTTGAAAGATAAATATCATAAATAGAATACTCTTCTATATATATTAATTGATGAGCAATAAACATTCATCTTTAATTTATAGGAGGATATCATGAGTAGTTTCATTATACCGCTTAGCATTGGTGTGCTTGCCATCGTTTGGGTAAGTATAAGAAATCGTCCTGCAGTTTTGAAGTTTGGTGAAAGAGTTATGGTTTCATTGGGTTTTAGACCTAACGTCTAAAAAACTTTCAGATATAGATCGAGTCAGGATATCATTTACTTTGATACCCTGACTCATTTTTTACAGTACCATTAACCTTTAACTTTTAGATGGAGGGTGTTATGGCAACAACACAATTTCGTGGTATCGTTGGTGTGGTAAGACGAGGGATTAATAGCGATGGACTGAAAGGGCAGATTACCCCAGAGGTGGTGAGACACCTGATGCCTCCGGAAAAACAACATGTTCCAGATAGAGCCATTATAGCAAGTCTGAATCGAATGGCCAGAGGTAATGAAATTCAGCGGGTCCACAAGCAGTTTTTCACCAAGGACATCAAACCCAGACCAGCATCCAGTCTCCAAGAAGTAATAGTTGTTGGAAAACTTCTTGGTGCTGACATGCACGAAGGAAAAATGGTTGCCCGGGTCGAGGTAACTTCGATGGACTACAAATAAGTCAGTCAGACAAAAAAAGACCTGGAGAAAATCTTCCGAGTCTTTTTTTGCGAAATGTTATAGTCTGTTCTTTATTTTTTTTAGAAATTCATCATAGTCAACATTAGCAGTAACATTTCTGTGTCTATAAGCAAATGCTCTATCTGCATTAATTTTACCAAACTTTAATGGAGTGTTTATTACTTTTTTGACTATTTTTTCGTTGTCGTCTAATCTTAAAAATTGAAAGATATTGGGAAGGTGAATTTCCGGATGGGTGACTAAGTCTTCATAAGTTATTATTGCGCATCTTTTATTTCCATTGATGTAGTCAATGACTTTTGGAATTGATCTTTGCATATACTTCATCTCTAATTTTCCAACATTATTATCACCACGACCAGATAAAGCTACATCAATCGGATGTCTTAATATAAGAAGTACTCTTCCATCTTTGAAAAACTTTAACCACTTCTTTGAAAAGTTAATGACTCGTTGTCCATTTATATCATCTTTTCTTACCGCCCAAGGAAGTTTTTCTCCCCAAGCATGAGTTTTCAAATTAGGAACTCTTCTCTTTGCCATCATTAAAATCCATTCTCTTGGTTTATCATATTCAATATAACCTTCTTCAAATTCAATCCATCCAACTTGCGGATGTGCCCTGAGAAGTTGCATTAACATTGTGGTTCCGCTGTGTCTAAATCCAGTTATTAATATTTTAGTCATATTATCACCTTTCCGACGAAAAAAAGACCCTGAATTATCGTGAGAAAAACTCAGGGTCTTTGATTTTGTCGGGTATTACAGTTCCAACACGAATGGCATGACTGCCGCCCGTCTCAAAATGTAAAACTCTTATGCACCAATTGTAAGTGTCGCAATACCAGCACTTCTTACCAGAGCAGTAGCATATCTGCTAAGGATGGTTAGTGAAGGTGTGTACCCTAAAGGATAAGGGTGAAGCACAGCTGGGACATATGGGCTGTAGAAATAAACAGCTTTCAGTTCTTCAACTGGTTTGTAAACCATTAGCATCGTTCCTTGAGGTACAACAGCAGAAGTTAAAATTTTCCATTTTCCGCCTGCAACTGTGGCTGAACGATATCCCAGATCGCCGTCTACTGAAGATGTTCCAGTATAATTAAATGTCTGGAGATCTTCAAGAATAGCAACATCAAGTGGGTTGGCAGCAATTGTGTTACCAGCCTCAATGTTAGTATCTGTGTAGATCTGACCTGAAAGTTGATTCAGAACAGGAATGATGTTTTCATGCCAATACTTAGTTCCCCAAGTGTAAGCAGGAGGTGGAGTTTTATTGAATGCTCCTTGGTGATCTGCAGCATTCAATCTTGTATTAGCAACAGTAAGTGCATTGATAATTTCACGGTCGATGTCTAGAGCAATTTGCTGACCAAGAATATTAACAATTTCAGCCTGCATAGAAATATCAAACAGTGCTCTCATGTCTTGTTCCATGTTAATGGTCCAATTCGCTGAGATTTGTCTGTCTCTTGCATACAGTCTAATCTTTTCAACACTCAGTTGTACAGCAGGATTGATTCTGTTTTCTTCCAATGATGTAGTTACCTGAAAACGAACAAATGTTATGGCATTAGTTGTAGATGAAATATCAACAGTGCCGTTCAGATAGTCTACTTTACCAGAAAGAACATCTGCATTTCCGCCAATTGTTACGCTAGATGAAAAGTGACCTTCAACAGCAGGTACGATTGGCTGAATGTCAACCCATGCAGTTCCATCGCTGGAAATAGCAGTGATCTCAAAATCTCTTTCTAAATGTGCTTGAGCACTAGTTAATACTGGATTAGCTGTTGCCAAAACATTATAAGCTTCACTAGGAACAGGAATTGTAGCAGTAACACCAGGACCAAATGCAACACCACGAGAAACATCTGTCCCGGTTACAGGGGCATTATACTGTGTGGAGCTGTTTGATGGTGAAAATGAAGCTTTGATAAATGCTTTAACTGTTTCTGGTTTATCCATTGGTGAAACTGTTACCAGTTCTTTAGCAACTAGTTTTGGGTAAAACACACGAAGAATAGGCAGTGTCAAAGTTTCATATGGATTGATCTGAAACATTGAATTTTCCAGTAAATTAATTCTGGTATTTTCTGCCAGTTGTGTGAAAGCAACACGATCTTTCTTGTTTTCGATTGACTCTGCTAGGCCAGTTACATAGGCTTCAAATGCAGCATCATCGACAAGAACAGCTTTCATATTTCCTGGTTTTGACGGATCTACGCCACTAATTTTCTTAGTAGTTTTATAGACCTCAGTCAGTAATTCTTTCATCATGATAATATATCCTCCCTCGGTTATTAACGTTAATAATAAAACGCAATTAGATAAGACGCTCTATAATTTGAATTATGTTCTAAACATATGGAAGGATTGGTTTAATACTTTGTATAGGTTGCGGTATGAGTTAGAATCTTAAACTTTGAGAAACTAACTTATGTAGGTTATTATCGGGAGAATCTTTTACTTATCATTTGAACAGTGTTGGCTATCTGGTTGTCTAGTTTATCGTTTGGCAGTTTATCAATAATTTTCAATAAGATAACTGTTTCATGCTTCAAAGTTCCATCATATGTTAAACCCGATTCAACGAGTTTATCCAACCTATTAAGTAGCTTACTAATCTTCTGTTTTCGATTATATTCACCTATTAATTTTTCTATAGATTCTTTCTGACCTTTCAACTCAACTCTTTTTGTTATAGTTATATTTTTTAACGAAGTTGCTTCTTCTAACTTTTCTGTATATACTTCATCAAATAGAGGATAAACATTTTTAATTATATTATCAGCAAGAATTTTTTTCGATGAAGTTATATTATCACTGGTTACATCTGGAATTTTGGTTTCTGTTATGTTCATATTTCACTTCCTAACTCTTCTAATAGTTTGCTTTTCATATCAAAATTTTTTTGTTCTAATCGGGCTATACTTTTTTTCAAGTTTATTTCAATGGCCGCTGATTTCTCTTGAAGATTTATTTGACTTTGCAATTTATTTTTCAACGTAACAACTTCCCCCTCAATTTCTTTTATCCTATCTTTGAGAGGGAAGTTTGGGTCTGTTTTACAAACAGAAAATATACGCAATAATATTTGCGGTAAAAGTTCCTTGGATTCAAGGTTATGAGATTCGGTTATGATTTCCATTGTTATTCCTTTCTTTTTATACCCACCTATCAAAAAAGTTTATCATTTTTGTTTCGACTAACTTATCGAAATAATTAGGCATAAAACATCTTCCATTCATACAAATTACGCCACTTTTACTTTCAAATAGCATGCTGCTTTCAAATTTCATTTCTTTGAAATCAACAACTGCGGATCTATGTGAAGGTGCGGAAACAGCATCGAAAGCAATGATTGTTAATGGTGATTTGACAACATTGTGATCTGGAAGTCTTTCAAGTTCAGCAAGACCTCTCATACTAAAACCAACGCCAGTCTGATCTCTTAAAAGACCAAATAGAATACCACCATTTGGAGTACTTGTCGTTTCCATCTCCCCAACTAATTGATTTCCTCTGAATTCATATTCTCTTACAATATGTGATACCTTTTCAAGTGAAACGGTTGTTTGTCTTATTCCATCAATCTGATCGTTACCTGTGGGCAAAGGATGATCAAGTTCTGAATAAAAAGCTCTTCTTTTCATTCGTGAATCACAATTGCCCATTCCTTCTTTTAGAACACCACTTGGATACATTCTATGATTTTGATTTACTTCATCCACTGATTGTATCGGGCATCTAAAAATCGCTTTAGTTGGTGTAGTTTTGATTATTTCCGCCTCGGAAATAATGCATTGTTCAAAAATTAAACTTGGCCCCATTGTTTTTTAACTCCTTAATTATCCATAGTTTTATAATGATCTTTAATAGTTTCATACACAATTTCTAAAAACTTATAAAATTGAACTATAATATCATCAACTTTATCTTTATATTGATCGAAGTTTGACATAACAACTTCAAAAAGATCAATTGCCCGAGAAACATGTTGTCTTAGTTCTAATATTGATTCATCGCTTACTCTTGTTAGGTATGATTCAATAGATGCCAGTTTTGAATATATTTTCTTTAATTCATATACTCTTCCAATTTGACTACTTGATAGTTTTTCTTCTTCATCTCCCATTCCACCAATTCCGCCCATATTGGCGCCCATTTCTCCACCAGGCATTTCTCCACCCATTTCCGCTCCAACATCTGCACCCATATCGGCACCCATATCTGCCCCAACTTCAGCTCCGGCATCGGCACCCGCTTCTTCTGGATCAATTTCCGGTTTGTTCGCTTGTTCAGATTTCAATTTAGAAGTCATGTTAGCTGGCGATCCTGTATTTCTACCTTCTGCACTTTGTTCCATAGGGCGATGTGTTACAAAACCTGTTGGATCGTCAACGTAAGGAAAATCAACATATCTATCGTAATTGTCTTGATAGTCTCCCCTATTTGGTGGGACATATCTCGATGTTTGTTCTATAAGTTGTTTAAATTGTTTTAAAAAAGTATTATACTTCATTACATTCCTCCACCAAAGCCGCCTGCGCCGCCCATGTCAATGCCGCCCATACCGCCCATACCACCCATTCCATCATCTTCTTTCTTTGATGGATCAAGAGTTTGATCAATCTTTTGGTTAATATCATACTTCTTAACTTCTTCCCAATCAATTTGTGATAGATATTTTCGTGTAGAGTATGCTTTCGGTATTCCAATTCTTTCAAGATTTTCTACTAAAGTAGATAGTTCATTCATATATCTTGCTTCTCTTTCAAATTGTAATGATCTAGGTACAGGTAATGCTACATCAACATTGTCCATTATAGTTAAGGCTTCTTCTGGGTCAATTATATCAAAAATCTTTTGAACTAACTCAGTTATTTGATGTGTTAAATATTTTTGGTGCCCAATAACTGTTCTTGCAAATAAGATATTCTCTTCACTCAATGCTGCCTTATTAGATAGATTTTCTTCAATACCAAGAAAACTGGGCGGGACTCCTAAATTAGCAACCATTTGATCTCTTAAAAATTTCAACTCGTCAACTTTACTTCTAATGTCTACATTTCCTTCATTAAATGTTGAAATATCAACAAATGGTTTTCCATCTTTTTGAGGAATATACACATCTTCAAAAGTTGTAATCATACTTGGAATTGTATCCACGCTGCCAAAACTATCAAGGCTAACCTTTCTTTTTCTGAACTCTTCCTTCATTAATTCAATAGCTTTTCTTGCATCTCTTGGTAACCCAATTTCAATAGCAATTTTACGTTTTTCTGTTGATCTTGATAATCTTTGAACTGCTAATGCAGTTTCAAGAGATGTGAATACTTTAGCAGAAAATTGAGTACCATCAAAAATTGATTCCCCATATGGATAATATTTGGTTGTTGGAACTCTAAAGTGAACCATTACATCTGGCGGTACATATCTAATTTGCATTGCTTTATTTAAATCAGCATTACTCACCAAAGCTGCAATAATAGATTTTAATTCTTTATCGTCTTTAAAGTCCTGCATTTGGGGAATTTTATCTTGGAGACTTTTCATAATAGACACACAAATATTATTAATTGCATCATCCGCTAGCACTGTTCCTGGCATAGCTGCTTGTATAGGAAATACCAAATATCCCATACAGATTGGAAACATAGCACTTTGAAGTTTAAGAACAAATTGTGGATCATGAAAAACTAATTGTAAATTTATTAGAATATTTCTCTTTTCTTGTTTATCTTTTTTGCTTTGCTTTGCTTTAGAGGGTTTCTCCCCAGCCTCATATAAAGATGTATAATCCATATTCAACTCGAATTTATCATTGCCAATGTTATGGATGATTTTTTCTCTTACACCAGAGGTATATTGATCATTGATTGTTTGTTGATATTGAATTCCCTCTGCTAAAATTGTTTGGCTGGTTAATGCGGTTTTTGGACCTGCCAGCTCACAAAACAAATCACCAAATAATAATGTATTTCTAATAATTAAATCTAGTTTTCTTTCTATCTCAAGTTGTTCTATAACATCTTTAACATATCTAACGTTAGATGCTATCGCTGAATCATCATCAGTAAACAATTCTTTTGCTTTTATCTCTAGAGCTTGTTTTGTAATATCGTCTGGTGATAAAATATTATCGACTAAAACATTTAATGCTCTCATACAATAGTTGATTTGGCTTACAATTGCTTGATATGATCTATATCTTGATATTCTAGCACCTTGTCCAAATGCTACAGGGGTCACTCCTTGTGAGAAAAGACCACCGCCGGAACCAGAAATCTTAACATCGGCAGTTTTTGAAACCAGACTACGGACTAGATCAATATAACCGTTTCGTCCTGAATGACTTTTATAAGAAACAATATCCTTTACAGCCTGATCGAGTTTTGCATCAATCTTCTTAGTCTGTGTTTGAACAATTGTAGTCTTTAATTTGCTGAGTACATCCCCTATACTCGTCATATTTTATCTCCTTGCCTTACTTCTGACTCTTGGTGTATATTTCTTACGAATCATTTCTCTATAATGATAATATTTTGTTCTGAAATAAACCATTCTTTTATATAAAGGGTCGTTTTTTTGTCTCGCCATTGTTGTTCCAAGTTGACCCGTTGCCCTCTTAATTTTAACATCACGAGAAATAGATGTTCGAGTAGTCCTCTTCGGTTTTTCATTTAAAATACTGAGATATTCCTCAAGTATATACATCTTATATCTCCAACTCAGACTCCCTCATATCCTTAATGCTGTCTTTTCGTATTTCATCGTTTTCATATCTTGAACTGAAATATTCCGCCAGTGCAAAAGCAAATGTTTCATAATTCCCATAAAGAAAAATAAATTCTTTATAGAGTCTTGGACCGATTAATTTTTGAACTAAAGTAATAAAATCTTTTGAAGCTATATTGATATGTTCTTCTGGAACGTGTGTTGCTTCCAACGAATAAACAAGAATACGATCTTGATGAATTATGTCGTATGCTTTTTCCATATGATATTGAAGTATAGTTGTATAATCCCCAAACCCTTTTATCATTTGTTCTGTTTTTTTGAAGTTTAAAATCCAAATCATTCCAACTATAAAACAAAAAACGAAAGCAATGATAGCGAATAAAATTAATATCGGCAAATTAAACATCAGTTATGATATCCTCGATTACTTGTGGTTTTGCTTCGGATTTCTCAGGCGGGATAATTGGTAGGGGTTCTGTATGTGAAGATGCATCATCTTCAACTTTAATTCCAACAACTTTACTTGGTCTGAGGACTACCGAAGCACTGGATGTCTTTAAGATAGCAATGTTGGCCATTTTCATCAACTCTGACAAACGATCACAATATTTATCCAACGGTTCATCGCTATCATCAAAAACTTCAATATTTTGTGTATCATTTTGATGAATAGTTATTTTTCTCATTTTTTATTCGCCTTTTCTTCTGCTAGTAATTGATCCATTATTGAATTTGAGTCAAGTTCAGGATCATATAGTTCTTCGACTTTTACATCTATATCACGTTTTTCAAGGACTAAAGGTTCAACATCTTTTTTTTCAACATCTGATTCCATAACGATCTTATATTTTAAAGAATCTTTGAGTATCTGCATTTTAAGAACATCTAACTCATTTTCAAAAACATTACGACATTCAACTGGAGTTCGTATTTTTTTTCCTCTAAATATAAGAAAACAATTCGGCGTAAAAATCTTTATTCTATACGTTACAACATTCTCCATTTTCGCTCCTTTACTAAACTGTTGGGTGGAAATATAAGTCTCCACCCAACATATATTTAGAAAGTCAGATTATTCTTTGTCTTTGTCTTTGTCTTTGTCCTTATCTTCTTCGTCTTCATCCTCAATTGCTTCTTTGAAGAGTTTAAAAGCTTCTGTGTAAGCCTCGTCTTCGTCACCTTCTTGGTTGTCACTTTTGGCTTTAGCTGCCATAGCTGGTATAGGACCAGGTCCGACACCAGCGTCTTCTTTGGTCATTTCCTTATCTACATCCAGATCCTTTTCTTCATCATCTTCAGGAACGTCGAGTGCTGATGGGGGTTCTTGCTCAGAAATTTCTCTTTCAAGTTCTGCTAAAGCAGCCTCGATCATAGAATTTTCATCAGTATATTCTTTAGCTTTAACTGCTGAATCATGCTTATCTTTTCTTGGGGGAATTTCGCCTTCATCATCCCCTGTACCAGCTTGTTCAGTACCGGCACCTTGTGCATCTTGTTCAGGGCCTGTTGCTGCTTTTTCTTTTGGAGCTTCATCTTTTGGACCATCGCCAGTATAGTTCATAACTTCAGCTTCTGTTTTAGCTACTGCATCTTCGTCCTCATCTTCATCTTCGTCCTCATCTTCCATTTCTTTAATCAGTTTTTCAATAATGGCATTTTCCATCTCAACTTCAGCACCATCTTCATCTTCTATTTCATCTTCTACTTCATCTTCGTCCTCATCTTTTTGTTCTCTACGAAGACCTTCTTTAGCAATGTCTTTTGCCTTTTCTTCTTTAGACCCTAAAATAGTGTCTGAGTCACTTGTACCAGCTTGTTCGGTACCTGTGCCTTCTGCATTTTTCATTGCTTCTCCAGATGCATCACCCTTATCATTCTGAAAAGATGCTTCTAGTTCTGAACCTTCGTCCATAACACTAACGCCTTTGTCATTATCTTCGTTAAAATAATACCTTTCCAGAATACCTGCGGCATCCTTAGATGTGGGCAATTCTCCACCACCATCCCATGATAAAATGGGATCGAGCATCGGTCCCTTGACTTCCAGATTATCACTAGTGTCAAACTCAGAGATGGCTTCTTTTAATAAGCTCATGTAGGATTTTTTCGTACTCATTTTAATATCTCCTCCTGTTAGGATAATAAACAACTTGACTCCATAACATATTTTAAGAATTTGTTCTAAAGATAAATGCCATTAGCATCGAGTTCGTTTCTCAAAATTTTAAGTTAAAACTCTGAACCAAGACCACCAAATGTTAATGTATGTTGGTTGTCAACTGAAGAATCCATTTTGCTTCTGTTAGCTGCCACAATTGCATTAGTAAATTTAAACTTAGAAAAATCAACACTAAACTGTAATGCAATATTACTCTTACCTGCTCTATTTTTTCCAATTTTTCCATGCACTATAGAATTGTCATTTTGATCTTTACCAAGTAATCCAACAAAATCTGCATGTTCAACTTTTTTGATTGATTCAGACATTTGATCAAGACTCAATTCTCTTGATTCCTGAATATTATATACTCTTCTTGATAATTGCGTAGCTGTTATTACAGGAATATTATACTGAACTGCTAATGTTTTTAAAGCTAATGTAATATGACCAAGTTCTAATCTGTATATATCATATTTAGTATCAGTTTTTAATAAATCTAAATAATCAACATATAATCCAGCAATTGCATCTTGACCATATTCTTCAATTACTTCATCAACAACTCCCATTAAATCAAGAGTACTCACACTCATTGGCGGAAAATATTTCATAATAATTGTTGCACTATTTTTTACTAATTCATCTGATATTATTTTACCAATATTAACTCCTTCTTTAATATCGGTGATCATCATTGGAATTGTTTTATCAAACATTGGTTGATATGTTCTCATTAAAGATTCTTCAATTGTATTTTCCATTGTTACATAAACATATACATGATTAATCTTACCTGGAACTGGTGGTTTAGAACCATCTATCATAAGCGTTTGATGTGATAAAGCAGCTCTATATATTGAATTATTTAACAGGGTTGACTTGCCTGCTCCAGATCCTCCACCCCAAACATATAACCTTGAAGGTTCATAACCTCCATTTAAATATTCTGGTCCATCAAGTAGATTAAAACCGCTAGGAGTTTTATTTGTTTTTTCATACTTCTTTGTAATCATATTGATTACTGCGGTATAATCATCTTTCATTAGATCAAGAGATGCCGCAGATTCAATTGTTACTGCTCTATTACTTTCCATCATATTTGTATATAATGTCTTGATTGTTACTTCATAATCTTCAACTAAATCATCAATAGAATCAAACGATCCATCTTTAATTGATTCTAAAACATGATTAAGTTCATCATAATTTTGAAACAATGCTACAATTTTCTTTCTTATTCTTACTTGTCTTAAATAATCTTGAAAGACAGATTCTTTTACCTCTTCATTTATTTTTAAATCTAAAAAGTCTTGATGTTGTTTAAATTTTTCACTCAACGAGACACTATCTCTAACACTTTCAGGTGTCTTTCCATCAAGTAACATTTGAGTTATTTTTCGTAAAAATTCTAATTTACTTTTAACAGGCAATGGAATCTCATAGGTATCTCTTGTATCGCTAAACTGTAAAATTTCCAGAACATCTCGATATAATGCTCCAGTTTTTTTAAGTTTAGATTGTTGATTTAGTAATAAAGAAAAACACGAATTAAGAAATGATTCCGTTATCAAATTGATATCCCTCCATCTTAGAGAATACAGCTGCTGCTGCTTTCATTTTATTAGTCTTTTGTTCCAATTCATTTATCATAGTTTCCATGATATCCTTATCTATTGAATCGGCAAGATGCTGTGACATTTTATCTAAAGTTTCTTGTGGAATACCTGAGGAGGAACTTGCCCCCCAACCACTTGAACTATTGGATTGTATTGCTTTTTTCCCCAAAATATTTTCAAGCCAATCAACTTTTCCATGACCAAAACATTTTTTACATATTTTTGCCATAGTATTTGGATCTTGTTCAGAAGGTAATGTTCCCATTCCTTCACATTTATTACATATCATTTCACCTTCATTAAGCTTCATCTTGACCTTTCAACTTTCTTTCCCTTGCTACAATTTTTGTTTTTTGTATATTTGTTGTTCCAGAACCAAATAATAATGCAATGATATATTTGGAAGACCCTCTTGTTTCACACCAATAACATTTTCAACCCAATCTAATTTTCCGTGACCAAGGCAATTATTACATACCAATAAACCACCCTTTTTTATATCTTCAGTATATGTTCTTTTGGGTTTTACCATGCCTTCACCATGACAAGTTTTACAGAACTCTTCACCTTCTTTAAGTTCAGTATAACATTTTTTAAATTTATTATATTTCTTTAGCATGTAAGAACCTTTGTTTTTTCATTCAGTTCTATAAACTCATCTTTTGCTAGATATTTATTTATCAAATATTCACAATAATCTTCATCTAGAGATCCAAGCATATCCAGAGATTTAGGAATACTGAATGATTTTATTTTTTGTTTTTTAGTTAGTTTTCCTTGATTAATAACTCTGGTAATTTCAAAACATTCCTCATAAAATTGTTCTATTGAGCCAGTCTCATAAATCGGATAAACCTTTTCTGCAAATGCTCTCATTTCATTATGAATCTGAGAATAAATATTCAATGCATACAGAGTCGAATATGCTTTAACATCTGCATGAAATGTCTCTGTCATAATACCAGATTTGTTTTCATACATACCATATCCAGTATCAATATTAATTCGTTTGAATCCCCATTGATCTGCTAATTCATCCATTAATTGTTGATAATAAACTTCAGTTGTCATCCCGGTTCTATCACGTCCAGCTGTTTCATATGTTTGCCAAAATTCCTTATCCATATCCTTGGGTTTTATACTTAGTTTTCTGATATGCCCAAAGTTATCTTTTGCATGTAAAAATCTTGCGTGCATTACTTGTTTATATGGACCAGATGAGTCATAAGTCATATTTAAATCAAAGTTATGTTTTCGTTTCATTGTAATTTTAAATAGTTCATAAAACAAAACATCTCTAAAATTTGCTCCGCCGAGAACGTGAAAGTTAAGATAATTTCTTCCGTACTTGATTGCTTGATTAATAAGAGGGATTAATGGAAGGACATAAATAATGCATGGTATTGACATATCACTTGACATGTTGGCAACGATACCGCCTGTACCATGATATTCAAACGCTGGGAACATCTCATTCTCTTTTAAGATTTTTGTATATAATTCCCACAGTTTAGGAGTTCTAAAGTGATGGATATAAATAATCTTTTTTCTTACATGGTCTGGTAAATTTTGCGCTATTTTATAAGAATCAAGATTTTGTTTATAAACATCGTCAAAGTTATGAAAGATCTCACAACCTGGTCCCGGCGGGATATCCAAAATAAAAGCTCTATCATATACATCATGATATTCTTCAAGAAATTCATAATACATATGAAAGAGCAAATCAGATTCACGTCTTGTTAATTTACCAGTTGAAATTTGGAATCCACCACTATCTACTATAAAATTACAATTATCAAAAAATCCCCAATCTCTACATTTTGTGAACATATTTGCTTCTTGTTGATTATATTTGTCATATTTCTTTTTATTTGGGAAATTTTGACCATAGGAGTGCAAGAAACCAGAGCATGTGCTAGATAGAAAATTCGAGATATCTGCTCTTGTAAAATTGTCATTCCATCTGCCACGTTTACCTGTGACAAATAACTCCAATATAGTTGCCAGTGTTTCGAACCCAGCGAGTATATAACCACTTCTTGCCATATATTTTCTCCAATTCACATTTATTTATACTTTGTTCCAATAAATTCACATATAATCTTAATTATTTAGGAGTTCTAATCTTCAAGAAATTCTTCGACTATAAATGGAGGTCCGGTTGACATATCATAAATAGCAGCTACTTTTAAAGCAGTCAATATTCTTTTTTTTGGACTACTCCAGTCTCTTGTTGTATATAATGATCCAAGAGCAAAATTAGATCCAGATCCAATTGATGTAAAATCTTCAATTTCATTCATTTGGAAATCTACTAGAATTTCATACAGTCTTCCTTCATGAGTTGCTATTAACAAATTTGATTCAAAAACAGAACATTGTGTCTCAGGGTCTACAGCTAAACATTTTTTCTTTTCAAAATGTGTTATTAGTTTATCCGGAAATCCATGAACCTTTTTTGGAGCAATAAAATATTCTGGTCTAAGTACTTGACCGGTTCTAACGCTACCAATATAACCAATTAAATAAGGACCATTTGTAAATATTTTCGTACATTTCATACGCCTTCGTTCTCCACCTTTAGTGGTGGCATAACTATCAGCACCCATCCAAACCTTTCCATTATCAACAATCGCCATAACAGTAGACATGTTATTCTCCTTTAAGTTTCATATCATCTCGCATTCTCAAACATTTTGCAATATCAAATGCGTAATCGTAAATATGGAGTCCCTTGCTTGTAGCAATAATTTCTCCATCTTCAACCCCAATCTCTGAAGCAACATACTCTTTAAGTAATTGAATGCCTCCTAAGTTTGCAGGAAATCCCCCGTAGAGGTCCCACGATCTGAAATATGGGTAGAAGTGTAATTTTCCATCTTGAATCCTTGTATCAATTTGTCTTAAACAAGGAGGATCTTGAAGTAACATATCTGTTGGATGTGCTACTTGAAGAACCATCTGATTATTTCTATACCCTTTATTTTTATACGTCCAAATAAGTAATTCAATTTGGTTTAAAAGATATGGATTGTTTCCAGTAACTTTACCAGGATGCATTTGATATACAATTCCCAGTTTTCCCAATTCATCCATTTCTTTTATAATAATATCTTCCCATATTTTATCATAGGAAGTTATAATGGGATACGCAACTGGATATCCTGTCAATCTTTGTCCGTATGTATATGACTCGCCTTCTTTTAATTCTGCGGTCATTAAATATGGTAAATAATCATCAAGATAATCATCTGCAACTGGATTTGGTATATTATAATGAGCTTCAATTTGAGGCAACAATGGTCGCACAGAAGGTTTTTGAATATGAATTGTAATCCAATCAAATTCAAGTCTTTTTTGGCCAGCATAGGAACCACGATCAATTTTAAATACAGTTCCTTCTTCAAGCATTTTGAAAAGAGTTTGAAACCAAGCATCCTCTAATGTAGTTGCTTTTATATATTGTAAATTAAGGGGCAATTATAACACCACCTCTCGCTGGTTTAACGATTTTTGAAGGTTCGTTGCTTGCTTCAAACTTAATTGGTGCAAGTCTACTTATAAGCTCTTTATCATCAAGAACTCCAAATATTTCTTCATACTTCAAACATTTTTGTACTGTCTTATTAATAATCAAATCCATTCCAGCTCTCATATGAAAAACAACAACACATCCAACTTTTATTTTTGTATCAGCAAGTAACTCACCAACAGAAAGCACTTTACCATAACCCTGTGGATCTTGAGCTACATCTGGGATTACCAGACCACCTTCACTCTTCGTCGTTCTCAGGAACTCTACTACTACTTTGTCTGCTACTGCGTTGATCATATTTTCCTCCCTTTCTTCTTCTTTCTTTATCTTGTAGTTTTTTTCTTTTTGCTTTCATTTTTGTATATCGATCTTTCATTTCAAGAGCTTTTTCTTCTTCTCTTTGTATCAATCTAATTGATTGTATTTTCTTGCGTCGTTTTTTATCACTCGGTTTTTCAAAGGCCATACGATCCTTATACTCTTTGGATAGTCCGCTCTTTGAAAATTTCTTGCGAAACCTCTTTATAAAATCCTCGCCTGATTCACCTTCACGACGAACAACACATATTCCAGATTGTTCGCTAGGGTGATAGTGTTTTTGATAGCTTGTCACTTGTATGTTACCCACCTCCTTTTATTTATACGAAACCAAATATAATATGGCTTCGTGATGAAAAATTAAACTTGTACTTTTCACATGCATTAAATACTTCTTCTGAATTTTTGATTAAATTAACTCTAGTTGTTCCCTCAGGCATTAACCAAACCTTGTCCGCTTGTTCTACAGTAATTTTCGACGATAACCACTCAAGATAGTCTATTACCAATGGTTTGTTTTCATAAACAACTTTGATAAAAACATTTTGGTGGGGTAACAAATTTAATGTTACTTTGATTTGATTTTCTAAATCTTCAGAAGTGAAGAATTTAGGAGAGTACATAAAATGCACATTTTTTGCAGGATTCGTTTCTTGTATCAGTTTTTCAAGTTGATAACCATTTGACTCAATATTAGCAATTGGATAATCTAGATCATTCAACAATGCCAATGTTTCATCATAATGTCTTGGTACAGTTGGTTCTCCTCCTGTAATAAGAAGCCCTGCTCTGTTTTCAATAACACTCTCTTGAATATCAGATATTTTATATGGTGCTTCTGCTGAGATTCTCATCTTTACAGACGTATCACACCAAGGGCATTTCAAATTACATGTTTTGAACCTTAGAATGATCATTGTCTGACCACTATCTGGTCCCTCTCCTTGCCAACTTACAAAATTTTCAATTAATCTTACTTCTTCTTTCATGATTGTTTTCCTTTCATTATTATGTTCTAATTAAAATGTAAGAACTTCCCTCTTTTTAACCGTTAGTTCTAATGGTTTCAGCATCAATTCATATCTATCCTTGAATGTAAACTTTAATGCTGCGTCCCTATTTGGAATGAAAAAATTGGGGAGTCTTGCTTCTTCATCTGGTATTGCAATTACTTCTAGTTTATTTCCATCTTTAACAAAATTATGATATTTATCTCTTAAATCCTTTGGAGCTTTTTCAATGTCGATACCCTGAACCCAAAACATATATGCTTTATTTCCTGTTTTGTGAACATTATACATTAGAGTATTCCAAGCTTCCATTGCTCTCACACCCTGTGGAATCATCTTGTAATCCTTTAATTTCTTTCCATATGATACAGGCCGTGCTATACTTTTATCTCCTTCCATGATCGCTCTGATGAAGTCCTGCTCCTCTTTATTAACAAACTGCATCAATTGCGTTAATGAAACCTTTTCTGATTTTAATAATAAATCTAAAAGAGTTGATAAGAACTCTTTTGATTTTCTTGGATAATCAGATCTTTTAATTTCAACTCCCATATAGTTAATTTTATCAACATCTTTTCCTTCATTATTAACAACTCGAATAGCATAACGTTTCTTGGCTAAGAATAATCCCCGTGATATAATCAACTCATTTTTCAATTTCAATCTGTTGAATTCTAAATCAACATTATGTTTCTTAACTACAGTAATCATTTTATCTTCATTCAAAAAGTTTTCAATTTTCTTACACCACTCTTGAATATTTCCAATTGTTGGCACTGAACTAAAATTTTCAAAACAACAAAAAATTGAATCAGTATCTCCAGTTACAATATATTCATTACTTCTATTTGGCATTTCATCTGAATACATTTCCTCTTTTGTAACCATTGGAGGTTCAATAAAGTCTCCGCCTTTATCAAGAAATTTCATATAAGCATCGCCATAAACAATTGAAGTTTTTAATGCTTCTTGCCCACTAAGAGTAATTGCTGATGCTAAAGATATATCAAAAAATCTAAATGCTTTATTAGCAACAACTCCATAGAGTGTATTTGCCAGAACCTTATATACTAACTGCCTTGTATAAAAAAAGTTTTCTGCATCTTCGTCTTTTGCTTCAATTGCATCAAACATTTTTCCTTTATATTCTTTTCTTGACACCATTAACATGTCAACAACTTCACCAAACACAGAAAATTCTTTTTTGTGGGGATGAAAGAAACACCCATTAATTGTACTCACAAGATTATGATTTTTTATATTTTCAAATACCTTTTTTGTATTCATCATTACGGTCTTGTTTTCATATAAAGGATCAATAACCATTTCTATTGATTCTGGCAGAGCTTCTTTATTATAAGTCAGATCATATCCTAAATGTGGATCTTTAGTTTTCATTACAAAATTATTCACTCCGATGTTATATGTAATCATTAAACTCGGATATAGAGATGCAAAGTCAAAATCTGTAATCCAATTATATACACCCGGAATTGGTTCAAATACAAATGCTCCTGGATATTCTTCTTTAGCAATATGAGGATCACTATTTTTTGATGCTATACCTTTGTTCCTTAAATATGACACCATTAGTGCATCAATTTGACCAAATGATGAAGTTGATTCAAAGTTAGCATTGCAGATAATTCTCAGTTCATTTAATAGATTAATATGTGCCAATTTAGCATCGAGCATTTCAAGAAGTTCTGTATCTCTTATGTTATATTCAATTGTTTTATTTAGCATTTTCCAGTACATTTCATTGAAAGGTAATGGTAAATCAAGTTTTGTATAACCATCGAGTTCATAATCAGCAATAAATCCCAGCTTATAATTTTCCATTCTTGTGAATGTAAATGTTCGATATAAGAAGTCCTGATCTATTGCTACAGTTCCTGGTGTGTGGCATACATATTTGGTGCCTTCCACATAAAACTCATTGAAGGATGTCAAGCTTCCTTGTTCTATTGCAAGCTTTGGTAATCTATTGTAAATATATGCAAGATCGAAACTAATACAATTCCATCCAGCAAGAAAATCTGGAGCAGTCGCTTTAAAATCTTTAATGAAAGTTCTTAAAAATTGCTTTTCACTAGCGAATATTTTATATTCCACACCTTCCATTTGCTTTATTGGTTCTGTTTTATTATCAACTACATAACAAATCTTGTTACCATTAAAAATTGTAGTCAACATATTAATCGGAAATGCAGCATCTTCAGGATTTGGAAACATTCTTTCATCTCCCGTATCAATTTCAATATCAAAAAACATGATATTAGATAACGTTTTCTTACACTCACCTTTACTATAATGATAGTAATCCATAGCATGTTTGGTTGCTATTCTTACATCACCTTCATATGTTATATTTGAGTCTAAGTTATATCTATCTCTATACTTGATTGCTATTTGATTTAATTTATCGTATGGTACAAGTTTTCTTGCTTCAAGTCCCTTTGGAGCCTGATAACAAATATATTCATCAGATTCCTTATGAAACATTTTATTGTTATCTTTATCCCTGAAAATATATAAGACTTGACTTGTCTTATTTAAAAATTGAACATCGACTAATCTATAATCTTCAGTATAAAACTTTTCAGGAATCTTATATCTATACACTCCCTTTCCTAATGATTTGGGCTCTGATACTGGCATTGCTTTGATGTTTTCTCCACCAAGCATTGTTGCTATTCTTGATAATGCTTCTGCGAATTTTGGTTCCCATGTTGGACTTCTATTGACAAATGAAGGATGCACAATAACCATTGTTTTATATCCTTCCCAGTCAAACAATCCATATTTTTCATGGATACTTGTAATCCCTGCTTTTGCAATTCCAAATGCTGACATTGGACTAGTCCCCATCAAAACAACTAACTTGGGATCACATTGTCTAATGATATTCATACAATTTTCTTTACATAAATCTATAACTTCTGGTGTGGGATTTCCAGTTGTTCCATCCTCATTTTCTGTTTGACATAAAACAACATTTGTTAATAAATAATTCATTTTATTAATTCCGAATTTTTCAAAATATTTTCGGAACATTTTGCCCGCTTTACCTACCAACGGAACTTCTTTTTTAACTTCATTTTTTCCAGGATTCTCTGCCACAAATACAACATCAACTTTGCTAAGATCACTCTTACAATTTGTTTCTAAAATACATGACGATGCAGATAACAGGTCACACACTGAGCAGTTTGCAAATGAATTTTTTATTGAAATCAAACACTTCCCTCCTTTTTTTAATTATGTTCCTATTTTAATTTTTATTATCTATATATATTAATTTGTGAAGCATAGAAGTTTTATGCACTAAGATTCATTCGACTAGATCCAAATCATTTTTCTTTCCTTAACAATTAAAAAGTCGGTTCGGAGGTGCCGAAAAATGTATTGAATGCTAACATTAATAAATTCAAAGGTGTTCAACAAAAACATCTTTGACATCTGAAAACACCTTGGGGAAACGCGGTATAGACACAGGCGAGCTGAGTGAGATCACATATATCAATACCAACTGCCATGACCCTGTGTTTACTAATTGTATTGAATTCATTTTTTACTAACTATAACCACTATAATGAAAGGAGCTACAAATGGCTAATAACCCATATGTTCACCCATCTCCCGAAGATATATCTAAGTATGAAAAAATGCTTGGGGTCGGTAGCGATTACAAGATGGATTATATTTTGGAATGTTTTAAAGTCGACTACGATGTTAAAAATGCAAATGGGAAACTGGACACGAAATCAGACATGGAAGCGTTAGAAGTAATCATGAATGCCAAAGATCATCTGTGTGCATTAAATGTATCAGGGCAAAAGAAAAAGTACGGACGCTTTCTAGTCGTCTCACCATTTGATAATACTTGTCCTAGTTGTAATGGCGCCGGTGTACGCTGGAAATTTTTCTATAAAAAAGTGGATATAAAGTGCCATAAATGTTCTGGAAAAGGAAGTTATACAACTAAGTGCACATCCTGCAAAGGAAGCGGCAGATTTAAAAAAGTATGGAAAAGCGGGGGAGGCATAGATGTTACCTGTAATAGATGTAACGGCACTGGAAATAAAAGAGTTAAATGTGTTGAGTGTTTAACTACAGGTATACAGCAAACACGAGTTCAAACCCACAAACTTGAAAGTACAACTCCATGTTCACTCTGTGGAGGACTCGGGTTTTATGAAAGCGACCCAAAAATTCAGGCGAAGAAGAAACCTGAGAAAAAACATCATGAAGTAAAACAGAATATTCTACGCAATCTTGACAATCCTGTCTTTTCAGAAAGTCTTGCTGCAAAAATCAAGGAAAGCATGATAAAGACAGACGCCATTGGCTAACTTTCAGGTGGAACACTTCTCTTATAATACGGAGAAGTGTTTCGCCATAAAGTTTTTTAATGAAATCTTACTTTTTTTGATTTCTTTTTTTCCAGTTTTTAATGTCTTTTTCTTTGGTAGATCAAACCCGAGTGATTGATATATTGCATCTTTATCCTCTGCTTTTTCAATTAATTCGCACAGTAATGTTATATCGTTGTTTTTAAATTGTGGAAACTTGTCTCTTAAAATATTATACATTTTATCTTGTCTTCTAAATTTATAAAAAACTGTATCTTTTCTTGTTATTCTAAAATCCAAAACACACTTTTTTATAAATTTAAATAGTTCTTCTTTTGATAAATATCTCAAACCCATATTATTAAAATATTCATTTAAATAATGATTAAGATTTCCATTCCTCATAAATAAAGAAAGAACGAATGTATTTGTAATCGGTGAGTTATATTTAAGAATATCTACCCCATCTCTCGCAGGTGGGATTGGTGATAGAGGATTTCTATCAAACAACCAAGTATTAAACGTGCGGAACGGCATAAAGCTTAGCTCCTTCTAAAACAGTTTTTAATTCTTCTGTGGTTGGAATATAATCTCTATATCTTATGAAATTCCAACCCTCTCTTTCCAGGTTACCTTGTCTTATTCTATCCGCTTCAACATCACGATGCCAATAAGAACCATCATATTCCATTGCAATATTTAAAAATGGGATAGCAATATCAATAGAATAGTTTAAGCATGGATAATTCAAAATAGCATAAGGACATAATTTCAAGATCTTGAAGTATAATTCTTTTTGTGGTTTTGAAGGGTTTTGTATAAAAAAGTTCATGTGAGCTGCATGACCATCTTTTAGAAATTTGCTCTGACTTTTTCGCCTCTCTTTGCTATTTAAGTAATCATTTGGATCTTTATGTCTTTTAATAACAGCAAGTCGAATTTTTTCCCTTGTGTGTAAATTTCTTTTTAATCCAACGTTACCACTTCTTATTTTTTGTATGGTTTCAACGCTATGTTGATAACCTTCCCTGCTTCTAAATTGCTTTTCAATAGATTTTTTGCTTCGCTTTTTTCCAAGAGCTGCATCTCTCATTTTTTGTTTTGTCTCATCTGTATGATTAACCCACCCCTGAGATTTTTTATTCTTTAATGCTCTTTTTATTCTTTTCCGGACTTCTGGGCAAGAACTTGAGGACTTACTACAACACTGTTTACCATTCTTTAATTTATATTGACTTTGTTGATCGCAACCATAATTACACAAAGTAAATTCCAATCCCATCCTCCTTTCTGAAGTCACAGTTTTTACAATACCAAACCTTATGACAGCCTCTGCATGTAATTGGATCTTCCATTTTACTATACAAATTCCCTCCACATTCCATACAAATTTTTGTTTTCATTGCTTTCTTTATCATCAACTGTCTTTTTAACTTCTTTTTCGATCTGCTGTTTGATTCTTTCTTTCTTTTTAATCTTCTTAAATAATTTTTTTGATGCACCTAAAATACTAGTTATATCAACAGAAAACATATTCGTCTCCTTTCTTATGTGGAGATACCCATCTCCTTACCCATTTCATATATTATTTTGTTATAAAAATTATCCATATGTTCCTTCCATTTCAATTTCGGCATTGGAAGTAATCCCCACAATGCTCTGTCAAGTAAACCAAACAATTCTTCTTTATTTTCATACAGATATTCTCTTGGTAACAATTCAGGATATGACAAATCATTTCTTGCTATTGGAATACAGTTATTATTGATCGCATCAACAATTTGATAACCAAATGTATCTTCATGAGATGTTATTAATAAAACTTGAGATTCGCCAAGAAATTTATAATACTCTTCAAAATCCCTGGTTTCTTTTCTTGTGATGGGACCAAATTTATCCTCAACTTTGGCTTCCAATTCTGCATCAACTTTTTGTTTTGTTGGTCTTGATGCTGATACAATTCCATATTGTTTTGTTTCATTTTTGAAGCATTTAAGATGCGTTGGACCTGGCAATGATGTAACAACTGTATTTGGCCACTGAAGCTTCTTATCATGATAATTACTCCCTACAAATATTTTATTGAACAATCCTGCGTGTGCTGTCTCAACAGGAAATTTAAACTCTGAAAAATCTGCAAAATAGTCGAGCGTATTTATGCTTGTGGCATGACAAAATGCAAACATTTTAGGTGGTTGATGATGGAATAGAACACCTGAGAATATACCCGGAAAACTAATATCAGCTAAAAATAATATATCATCTGGAGTTATCGTAAGCTCTAAGTATTCTTTAATCTGTTCTGTTTCAAATTCAATGGACATATTAATTGGAGAAAACATATTCAGATTTCCACGTCTATGAACCATCATGTTTGCATAACTCTCGCCTAATGTTACAACTTCAAATCCTGCTTTTCTAAATTCCTCAGGAAATTTCCAGAACCACCACTCGGGATACCTATTAGGAACTGGATATTGTGGTACAAATATTATTCTTTTGGTCACCTTCTTCCCCTTTCAATCAGCAAATTTGGTATATCTAATTTTTCAGCATATTTACATATCCAACAATAACACCCAGGAATATTATTCTCTATTGGGCAATCTTTAAAATATTTACACCAATCTTTTTTTTGTAAAATTAAATTGTAATACTCTCTAAATGTTGGAGGTTTCTCCCCAAATTCCGACTGACCTGAACTCATATTTATGCCTCTCTTAATTTAATTTAAGTAGATTTCATACAATCTGAACACACTTCAGTTTCTGGATACTTTTTAATGGTTTCATCGTCAATAACTTCTTCACAATCAAAACAAGTTCTTTGTTGCATATTTTTCATTTGTTTTTTTAGAATATCAACTACTGCATATTCAACAAAAATATTTATTTCTTCTTCGGAAAACTCACATTCCATTGTGCAAAAACCATCTTTTGGTTCATGAACTTTTAAGACTTTCATTTTGTACTCCTTATCTAAAAAAATTTACTAATGAAAATAAAAATAATACACACATTTGCCCTATTAAAAATACTTGTTTTGTTTTATAGAATATATAAATTTGCAATAAATAACTTGGTAAAAAAATTAACCATCCTATATTACTTAATGGAAGTGCATATAAAGCAATGATGGTTAATATAAAAGATATGATTCCTAATTTATTTAGAAAATCCACTTGCAATATCCTTCAAAGAGCACGTATTTTTTCTCATATTCCCAAAGAGATTTCTGATCTGGGTATACTTTATTTAATAGAGCTTCTTTTTTATCGGGTACTTTACATTCATGAATATATGGTGCTAACATATTCGTATTATAAAATATAACATTAAACCCATTTCGTACCATACTTTCTCCCAAGAATCCCCACTCTCTATGTTTTGGATGTGTTTCATAAATTGGATCTGGAAGATAAAATACATTTTCTTTTGAAAGGAATGTCTGCGGGATTGTCATTTGAAATAACTGAAGTTTACAATCAATATATTCTTTTAACTTCAAAACTTTTTCTCGTCTATCAGGAACTATATCACCTGAATATATAATGATAGGTTTCTTAATGTTTGTTAATACTTCATAACATCCAATAATTTCATCATCTGGATGTGGAGCTACAATTACAACATCTTCTACATCTTTCATAAATACCTACTCCTTTTTATTTTTTGTTACTCACACTTTTTATTTTATCTCATTATTTTAAACTTAGTTTTCATTAGTTTTTTGTTCTTAATTAAAAAATTATATTCTATATATATTAATTAATGAATTATAGGAATGAAATTGTCAACTTTTTAGTGTGGGGTGGTCCACTTGTCGTGGATATATCTTTATTATTTATGCGCATAAATAAGAAAGGATGAATTACTAAGTATAATAGGAGACTATCCTGGTTGAGGCCTCAGCAAAATAGTAGATGGTATGCTACATTTAAGTCGATTCGTTTTATTCTTCGCCGCTGTTTCGCCCCCTGATACCCAAATTGTTGGGTGGGGCCCCGCCGTGCTGGTTCGATCGTTCAATCCCCAGCCCGGCTCATTAGCGGCGCCTCGACAGTAGAATCCGTCCCCCACATTAAATTTACTTTTATTAATATGAAAAGGAGACCTTATGATATTTAGTATGTTGGATAATGATCAGTACAAATTTACCATGCAACAAGCTCTACTTAAAATGGGATTTTCTGGCGCGAACGTGGAGTATAGATTCAAATGCAGAAATGAAGGTATAGATTTTTCAAACGCATTTGATAGAATTGAACAAGGTATTAGTATGCTGGGAGAATTACATTTTCATCCAAACGAAATTGATTATCTAAGAAGTCTGCGATTTTTTACCAATGAATATATTGAATTTCTGAAATACTATAAGTTTGATACAGATCTTGTTAAATTTGATCTTGATGAAAAAACAGGGGAACTTAACGGAACTATCAAAGGTTCTTGGTTTCATACTATTTTATTTGAAGTTCCATTGCTTGAAATTATAAGTGAAGCTTACGCACATGATAAAGGAAATGAATATGATGCAAGAAATCGCCTTATCAAAAAAATGGGTAATTTACCAGAAGGTTTTCGTTTTGCGGACTTCGGAACAAGAAGAAGAAAAAGTTTTTTCTGGCATCAAGAAGTTATTGAATACTGTAAAGCATATTCGACCAATTTTATTGGAACTAGTAATCTTTTCATGGCGATGCAACATAATTTAAAATCAATTGGAACCATGGCACATGAGTGGCTTCAAGCACATCAGCAGCTTGGTTATAGATTAGCTGATAGTCAGAGAATGGCGCTTGAAAATTGGGTTCATGTGTACAGAGGTGATTTAGGAATTGCATTATCTGATGTTATAAATACAGATGCTTTCTTAAAGGATTTTGATGATCCTCTACTGCATAAATTGTTCGATGGAGTGCGAGAAGACTCAGAACCGGATCCCAAACGATTTGGGCATCGTATAGTTAACTTCTATCTCAGTAAACACATTGATCCAAAAACAAAAACTATTGTATTCAGTAATGGTTTAACCTTTGAAAAAGCAATAGATATTTACAATGAACTGCATAATCTAGTCGGATTATCTTTCGGTATCGGAACGAAACTGACCAATGATTGGTCTGTTCCAGCTCTGAACATGGTTATAAAAATGGTTAGATGTAACGGGCAACCTGTCGCTAAGATATCCAACTCACCAGGAAAAGGAATGTGTGAAGACTCCGAGTTCGTTTCTTACTTAAAATCGGTGTATAACCAAGAACATAATTAAAATGATACAATCGGGATGTAGCTCAGTCTGGTATCAGAGCACGTGACCTGGGCTCACGGGGCCGGAGGTTCGAATCCTCTCATCCCGACCAAACAAAGAAGTAAACCAAAACATGCCTGCGTGGCGAAGCTGGTAGACGCGCATGATTTAGGATCATGTGGACATAGTCCGTGTGGGTTCGACTCCCTCCGCAGGTACCAATAAATAAAAGGAATTGTATATGACCGAAGAATTTATTCAGTATACATTACCATGTACGACTTGTATTGTTCAAGCTGCTTGTAAAGATAATGATAAAATTAAACAACATGATATTAATTTAAGTCGTCCTTCATTATCTCTTCCAATATTTAAGGATAAATCCTATCATAAAGGTATTTTAGAATGTATGTTAAATCTTCAAAAACAGATAATGGATAAAGTATCCAGAACTGAGGATATAGAGGATTTTAACAAACAAGAGGTTGATAAATTACCTATGCAGTATATTCATATACTGATTGATATGTCAGCAATTTTATGCCACATAGTTAATTCAACAAGTTGGAGAGAAGGCGAACTATTTGAATTCGATCGATATGAAATTAAACGAAGATTAACTAGATTGTCGAGGTGGTTATGATATACTTACCGAGTATGAATCCAGAAGTAGTTTCTAAAGAAATACAGAAGTTTATTTTAAACACAGTTAACCAACATAAAAAAAGTGGGGTTGTTCTTGGTCTCTCTGGTGGGATAGATTCTTCAGTTGTAGCTGTTCTTTGTCTAAAAGCATTTGAAAAAACCTCTCATGTTGTAATGGGATATTATCTTCCACATCAGAGTGACGATGATAGTAGATTTTTTGTTGATCAACTTATACATGCTTTTCCTGCTATAAGAGATCAGTGGAAAAATATATCTCGTATATGTTCTGCCAGTATAAACATTGCAGAAGAGGGTGGTATTCCCATTCCATTAACCAATTATCAAAAAGGGAATGTTTATTCAAGAGTAAGAGCGAATGTTTTATCAACGTTCGCTGAAAAGGAAAATAAAGTTCTGTCAGGTACAGGAAATCGTGATGAAGATTATGGAGTTGGTTATTACACACTGTTTGGTGATGGTGCAGTTCACATGAATCCCATAGGATGTCTTTCAAAACGACTGGTATATCAAATGGCAGAATATTTAGAAATACCAAAATCAATTATTAAAAGAACTCCTACAGCTGGATTAGAACCAAACCAAACAGATTTTGATGATCTTGGTTATGAATATAGTACAGTTGAAATTATCATGGAAGCTCTCGATCAAGGAGCTGATGTACCTCATATAATTGAAATACTTGAGTCAAAGATAATTGTATTTTCTTATGATAAATTCAAAACTATGGCAGATATAGTTCAAGATGTATTATCAAGACATTTTATCGCTTTAAGTAAAAGCAAAATTATTCACCCACCAATTCCAACAGTAACCTTACATTATGGTTATGCGGAGTTGTTGTTATGTTAATAAATAATGGAACATTAAAATTTTGAAAGGATTTATTATGAAAACAGAATTATCAGAAGAATATTATGAAAATAAAAAAGAACCGTTAACTTTGAAAGAAAAGATTCAGTTTGTAATTATAGTTCCTCTTTATGTAGTATTGATGATTACTATATCTATCATGTTTAATTAGCCTCTGTAGCTCCAATAGGTAGAGCAGCTGCCCTGTAAGCAGATTGTTGTGGGTTCGATTCCTACCAGAGGCTCCACATAAAACAAAAGGTGAATTATGACGTCAATAGAATTATATCATATTATTGTAACAATAGTCTGTTTATTCTTTGGAAGTATATGGACACAAAGATCTTGGAAAAATACTTTTATAAAATTGATGTTTGTTATTTTAACATTATGGGGAATTCTTATATGTCTTTATGATGTTGGATTTATTAGCAAACTATAACTTCAGGAAGGAGTTTTTAGAATGCCTTTATTTGATGAAGAATACGGAACGTATAATGATGATGCCAGAGCACTCGATGCTGAAGTTACTAAAGTAATACGTCCATTGTTTGATAAATATGTTAAAATGGGACACAGATTTAAAGAAATTGCGTATGTTATTTCTTCTAATGTTGATATGGAGGAATGTGAACGAAGACTTATAAGAAACGGTAATATAGCTAAGGAAAAGAATAAAAAACGACAGAAAAAAAGTATAACCTGACCCCTAAAAAGATCTCCCCGTAGCCAAACGAATGTGGCAACAGACTTCTAATCTGTCAGAGCTTAGCTCCTAGATGTGGGTTTGAATCCCACCGGGGAGTCCATTAAAAAAGGATTCAATAATGAAGACCTTCCATTATATTGTTTATAGTATTCTGTGGTTTTTGGAACTTCTGTTCGGAACAATATTTGCCAAAGACCCTTGTAAAAGTAATAAATGCTTAGTTAAAGCATGCTGTTCAAAAGAATGTGATGAAAAATTACATTATCTACGTTATTGTGGTGGCAGAGGAAGTATATTTTTTCAAAGATTTTGTGGTATATCAATACTTATATCATGTTTAGCATTAATATTAGCACTCACTCATATAGTATTTATAGCTCCTTAGTCCAGCGGCAGGACGTGAGGCCTTGGACCTCGAAACCCAGGTTCGAATCCTGGAGGGGCTTCCAATAAATTATGAAAGGAAAGTCATGGTTGTTGATAAATTAGGAGTTCACCGAACACATTGTTGCATATTACATGGTTGCAAATATGGAGATGAAAATTGTCCAGTCATACTAGGCAATGTTGAGCAGGGTTATTTATGTGAAGAATGTGATGCAGATGGATTAAAGCATGTGGACGACATAAAAGCTATGCTACAATTAGGTATTACAAAATGCAGAGAATGTGGACATTATTATACACCAAAACAATGAAAGGATTAAAATATGTGTGATAATTCAAATTGTATAAGCGAAAGAATATTATCGGTAAATGCCAAATG
>Ga0307378_10001305_pt1 | contig 40739 bp, 40 predicted proteins | sample UN1MG_FD_202238 | JGI IMG/M metagenome (GOLD analysis project Ga0307378, IMG submission 202238) | Soil microbial communities from Risofladan, Vaasa, Finland - UN-1 | ecosystem: Environmental > Terrestrial > Soil > Coastal area > Acid sulfate soil | place: Finland: Risofladan, Vaasa | collected...
CGCTACCTTGGAGAATCCAACCGCCAGCCGCTGATGGCCCATGGGTGGCGCTCCGCATCCCAGATGCTCCGTCATTACCAGGAGGTGGTGTAACACATGTTTGACAAACCTACACGCACGCGGACTCACTGCTGTGAATCACGGGACGATACGCATAGCAGGCATGCTGGGGCAAGCTCAATCTATTGCGGACCGCTGCACCGCCTGTCACAATACACGGTTGGGGCGGAACAGGCCGCCAGAGTATTCTGCGGGAAGCGTCAGGATCCCTTTGTATACACCCCGAATTCGCGCCAGGCCTCGAACACGGCCCGCACGTTTTCCAATGGCACGTCCGGAGCGATTTCCCCGTGGCCGATCAAGCCGCCCTCGTAGCTGCCCAGCGCCTCGAACACTTCCCTCACGTGCGCGCGAATCTGCTCCCGCGTCCCGTGCGGCAGTATATGCTGGCGATCGAGGTCCGACCTGAACGCGACCTTCCCGCCGAACTCCCCGGCGATCCGCCGCAGGTCCATGATGCTGTGCTGGACGTTCAGGACATCAATACCTATCTCGACGAGATCGTGCATTATGTCCCAGGTGACGCCGTCAGTGTGGAAGTGGACGTGTTTCCCGGCGGCCTTGCAGACTTCGAACATGCGGGCATATGCGGGCCTGTAGAAGTTCCGCCAGGTGTCCGGACGTATTATGAGCGAGACCTGCGTGCCCCAATCGTCGCTGAAGTGGAACGCGTCAGCATCCAACCTGGCGGCCTTGCGCAGATACTCGAGATGGTGCTCCACCAGGCTGTCGCGCAGGATGTATGCCTCCCGAGCTCCGAGGGCGATGCCGGTGAGAAGGTTCTCGTAGCCGCGAAGCCACTGCATCCGCTCGAAGAGGTTGATGGCGCCGAGGACTACGTAGTGATCGTGGCCCGAATCCTCGATGCCCTTCTGTGTCGCGGAATACCAGTCATCGCCCGGGTTCGCCGGAAGCTTGTAAGTCTCGTAGCCGCTCCAGTCCGCAAGCGGATGACCGACGGGTATGCCGAGCATCCCGTCGCGATCGTTTTGCCAGACCACGCCCCAGGGGTCGGTGAACGTACCCTCGCGGTATGTGCCGTCAAGCTCCTCAATCTCCGGGACCTTCCAAGACCCGCCGGAATCGTCTTTGAACTCGTTGAGAAGGTCCACAAGGGCCTGGCCGTGGACCAGCAGCGCGGCCGGCAGAACGCCGTGGAACAGCGGAACCCTGTCCGGCCCTTTGAATTCTATGGCGCGTATCACTCGCTCTCGGCTGTTCACCGCTCTGTGTCCTCTATCTTCGCAAAGCATACGTCGTCGTACCACACAACTCCATGCTCAAAGTGGTGGTGCAGCCATATCCTCGCCTTCGCGGTTCCCTTAGGAGCGACACCGCGGGCGGTGATCAGCTTCCAGTCATGGCGGTCAATGTTGGCCCTATCCTCATCGCTCTCCCGGCTCTCTCCGATGAGCTTGCCATTCTCATCCAGCCACTGGACGGACAGCCGAAGCCACTCCCAATGCGCGACAAGCCTCTGGATTCTCACCCAGGCGGAGAGCCGGTATTCCTCGCCCGGTGTTATCGGCCCTTCGATGACCTGCGAGATGGCCTGGCTGCGGAGCGCGATCCCGTGCGCCGGATGGAAGACTTTCTCGCCGGTCTTGGGATCGTCGTGGAAGCATATCGCTCGGGTGTCGAAGTTGTACCCTTCACAGCTCATTCTCTGGGAGCGCTCTCCGGAATGGCTCGCCAGGTCGGTTACATCATAGATTTCCGGGTGAGGCCCACCGCAGGTTGTTTCCCATGATGCGCCGACGCCGCACTGATCTCCCTCCTCGAAGCCGGGATTCCTGACCATGTTGAACGCGGGGTTGAGGTATATAGGCAGCTTGGTGACGATGCCCGTGAGGACCGAGACGGTGGTCGCAAACCGCTCACAGCCATCCGCCTGGGCGGATACTCGATACTCGCCCGGCTCCAGGGCTTGGAGCGCGAAGACGCCGTCGTCGCCGTACGTCACATCTATGCTCGCCCGGGACTCGTGCTGAAGCACTACTTTGGCCCCGAGGCCGAGGCGGTCTAGATAATCCCTGACAATCCCCTGGATCGAACCCGTGGGCCTCGGGCGAGGTCTCAGGGGTCCGTGCCCCGGAGTAATGCTGAAGTCGTCCAGAACCAGCGAAACGCCGGGCGCGTCGCTGATTGCGGAGATCGTCACGTTCATCAGCGTGCTGCCGGACAGGTTTGGGTCAATGTCGGCGAGCTTGATCTCCTGCCTCACCCACTGGTTAAGCGGCGTTCTCTGATGCAGAATAGTGGTCTTGTCTGCGCCGTAGATGGGGGTTGCAGGCGTCGTGGTGACCTCAAGCCTTGTTCCCTTCCCATTATCGCCCGATGGGATGACGAACCAGAAGCTGAGGGTGCTGTTGTGATCCTTGACGTAGGCGTTGCAGATGAGGGTGACGCACCTGTCCTGACTAGCCGCTCGGAGCGCACGCTTTCCGCCATGCACTGGACTGGAGACGCTGGCCAGTTCCGATGTCTCCGTCTGATCCGGCGGCAAGCGCCACTCGATCGGCAGCCCGGCCTCGAAGTCGTATGAGCAGCTTTCGCGCGGGCCTTTTTCCTCCACCGCCTGCTTGAACGCGATCAGGCCCGGCGTCGGCTTCAGCGGGCCGGCGCCTACCTCGTAATTCTCGAACAGGTGGTTCGCCAGATGGACGTGGAGCGCGGCTATATATGGGTTCTCGCGCCCCCAGCGGATTGCCTCCAACATCGGTCCCGGCCGATCGGCGAAGCCCCAGGCGTATTCCGTGATCCAGATTCCCTTGTCGCCGTCGCCCTGGGAGACCATCAGGTCGCGCACTTCCTGAATCCACCTGCGCAGGAGCGGCTCGCCCGGCTCGCCGTAAGGATGAATGGACACGGCGTCGAAGTATCCCTTGCCGCCCGCCTCGTATATGCCCTGGAGGAAGGCCGTCTTGCTCTCCAGGCTGCACGCCACCACGGTGCAGCCCGGGTGACACCTGTGAAGGGTTGTGTAAGCGGCCTTCAGCACGCGCGTGAGAGCGGCGGGATCGCCTCCATACCAGACATCCTGAAGCTTGCCTTCGTCATCGTAATGGATGATCGGCCCGGCCATGCCGTCCGGCTCGTTCCAAATCTCGTAGTACTCCGTGCGGTCGCCGAAATGCTTCGCTACCGCCTCGACCCAGCGCACGTAGTCGTCCGTGTGGTTCGGGCTGATCATCAAGGTGCCCGCGAGATGCGTGTGGCCGCGCTCGTTCAGTATCTTGAGAGCCTCTGGTGGAGCCTCGCTCGCCCAATACGGCACGGTTGCCAGGTTCAGCAGCACGCTGAGGCCGTGCTTCAGGTGCAGCCGGACCTCCTCGTCCGCCCTGCTGAAATCATACCGTTGGCCGCGCACCTTTTCGTTGTCGAGCCAGCAGACGCCGACACGCGACTGCGTGCCCCCGTATTTGCTGAGAAGCCCCAGCATCTCGTCGAGGCGCCCCTCGTCAATCACCTGCGTCCCGAAGAGGAACGGCCGCTCGAAATCCTCGGTTCGCCTGACCGCGAAGGCGAGCAGCAGAAGCAAAAACGCGATAATCCATTCCATACTTAACTCCCGGTTGTGGTTTGCCATTTAGCAATTAGAGGCGTTGGCGGCGAAATCCTCCGGCCTGCGCCATCTCGTGCGCTCTACAGAGAGCTAGAGAATCGGAGAAAAGGAGAATGGGAGAATAGGGGAGTGGGAGAGAAGGGGACAGAATGCGCGTGTGGGTGAATCCACACGCTAATCTCACAAACCCCCGCCGCAGGCTGGGCTGGCCTGGGATGCTCCGATGCTGCGGGAATGGGCTTCTTTCTCGCAGCAGGGCAGGCGTATACGGGTTCTGCTGTCGGAAAGAGCTTCATTCCGCCAGCATCAAGATTGAAGTATGGGAGGGCGAAGCTCCTGCTGAGCCGCATTCACCCGGCTCAGCAGGAGCTTCGCCCTCCCATACAACCCACGGGATCCAGAGCGAAATCAACGTTTTTGAACAATCCCACATGCAATATCCAATATCAAGAATCCAGAATCCCTACCGCGGCGCGATCGCATCGGCGCCGAATGTCACAGCCTTCGTCGAACCCGCGGCGGGCAGGAACTTTTCCACGTCTTCCCGCGTGAGGCCGTTATTGTCCGCTGCTTCTCCAAGGTATCTCAGCCCTTCCAGCGTCAGCCGGTTGATCTCGTCTGCGTGGCTGCGGTATATCTGCGCCGTCGCCTGGTCGTTCACGTCGCCGTTCCAGCCCGCTATGGTCTCGCACGCGCGCCTCCGCGTGCCATATGCGTTCGACATAGTGTCGAGCGACTGCCGAAGCCTGGACCGCGAGCGAAGGTTCGCCGGAATGCTCACCGCTTTGAATTCCTCGGCGGCCTTGGCATTTGCTTCTCCAGCCTTTGCGAATGTGGAGTGCACGTTGTTGAGAGAGGCGCTCCCTCTCGCCATTTTGTCCAGCTCTCTGAATCCCGCCTCGTTGTACTTATCCGCTCCGGCGGCAATGGCGAAGTAGACCTTGCCAAATTGCACGAAAGCCTCTCGCCTCCGCCCAGCCTCCTTGTCCTGAGCTTGCGTCTGCTGGTTCTGCGTGAAGCTTGGGCGGCGCGGCTGCGGGCTGAAGAGGCTGGCTGCGACTGTGAGCAGGAGTATGGCGCTTACCGCGATTAGCGGGGCGAGGCAGCATGTGCGCCACGTTCTGGGTGGGTATGCGGATTCGTCCGGCGCTTCAGGCTCGCCTTCATCCTGCGGCGCATTCTGCTCCTCCGGCCGCCTCTCTTCCTCCATTTCATGCCTCCCGGGGAATCCCGATGCTACCTTGTACATACCCAATCTCATGGAAAGCCTCCTGGGACCGGCCTGGCAGGATTTGGCACCGCGTGTGTGGAAACAAGTGGGAAGAAGGTAGAAACCTGCGCCGCGCGGAATGTCTTGGCTCGGTGCGGCGTCCTGTTATCAGGGGAGGAGTTCAGTGAAGTACACCGTGGGTCCATCCGGCACTGCAACGGAGGCGGTTTGCCCTCGGTCGGATGTGGCGGTCAAGCTTCTCGCATCGCTGCTCTTCGCCGGGCTGATGGCAGCTTCTGCAATATCATTTCGGCTGTGGTTCACGCCGGTTCCCGTCACGCTCCAGGTGCTGGGGGTCATCCTGTCCGGCCTGGTGCTCGGCAGCAAATGGGGAGCGATCAGCCAGCTCGAATACCTGGCGATGGGAGCGATGGGACTGCCGTTATTCGCGAATTGGACCGGCGGCCCGGCGGCCTTCGTAGGGCCGAGCGGCGGATATCTGATCGGCTTCGTCGCCGGGGCGTTCGCCGCCGGATGGGTTTTCGAGCGGCTCGAAGGCCGAACCAATCTCGCGGCATGGCCGGCCGGAATCGCGGCGATAGTCGGAATTTACCTCTTTGGGGCGTCGTGGCTCGCGGTCTGGCTGGGAATTGCAGCCGGGAAGCCGTTCGGAGCGTGCGTCCAGGGCGCCTGGCAGCTCGGCATCGTGCCGTTCATCGGAGTGGACCTGCTGAAGACGGCAGTCGCGGCCGGCCTTGTGACCGGCGGACACGCGGCAAACGAGAGATGGAACAAGTGAGTAACGCGGAACCGATCGCCCAAACTTACTTATCACTCGTCACTCATCACTCGTCACTCATCGTCCTCCGCGGCCATCATCTCCTCTGCCTCTTCGGATTCCGCGGCCTCGGCTACAGCCCCGAATTCGTCTCGAACATGCGGCTCGTCCGGGAGAGATTGGCATCCTCGCCGGATCCGGATGTCGAGGTGGAAGTCACGGCATCTCCCGACGACATATGCTCCGCGTGTCCCCATCTTGACAACGGGCGCTGTGCCCGCGACGGCGAGGAGAGCGAGAGACGCACTGCAGAAAAGGACGCCGCCGTCCTTGCGCGGCTGTCCCTATCTCCAGGGGATAGAAGGCTTTCCGGCGAGCTTTTCGCCCTGACCGCCGAGCGGTTCAGCGATGGGATAGAGGACGTCTGCTCGTCATGCCGATGGTTCCCCTTGGGCTGGTGCATGGAGGGGATCAGGCGGAAGGCGATGCAACAGCCTAGCGCTCGTGCTCGTGGTTGTGCCACGCCTCATGTAGATGTGGATGAACATGCACCTCGCCGTCATGAGCATGCGAGTGAGCGTGGATCAGATTGACCGACAGCAGCAGGTCGAGATCGGCAAGCGCATCCTTCACCGGACCATCGTAGACCAGCCTGTGATCTTCGGATAGAATCAACGCACGGTCTGCCGTCTCGGCCACGAAGCTGAGATCATGGCTGGCGCTGATAAGCGTGATTCCGGAGCGGTGCAGCAGATCCAGGAACTCCACCAGCCATTGCTGGGTTCTCGGGTCCAGGTCCGCGCCGGCCTCGTCCAGCAGGATGACGCTCGGGCTGCAGGCAACCACGCTGGCTAGAGCCACTTTCTTCTTTTCTCCGCCGCTCAGGGTTTGAGGGGACCTTTCCCGAAGGTGTTCAATCCCGAAGAGCTGGAGCGTGTCCTCAACGCGCGTGCTGACTTCCTCCAACGGCAGACGAAGTTGAAGAGGCCCGAAGGCAAGCTCATCCTCGACCGATGCGCAGAAGAGCTGGGCATCGGAGTTCTGGAACAGAAAGCCGACTCTCTGGCGGAATTGGCGGGAGAACGGCGGCGTCTCCACGCTCTCCCAGGTCAGCTTCGTCCCGAAGGCGAATACGTCACCCCGGCTGGGGAGATACAGGCCGTCGAGGAGGTGGAGAAGGGTTGACTTCCCGCTGGCATTCGCGCCCAGGACGGCGACGCGCTCCCCCGCGCGAACCGAGAAAGCGATGCCGCGCAGGCCCGCCACATTTCCCGGATACCAGTAGTCTGCACCGTTGACTTCGTAGATCAGTTCGTTCAAGCGAGACTCCATACATACCTTCACATTCTGCTGCGCCGGTCGCATCACAGCAGCCGGTCGGACAGGATAAGCGCGGCGGTGACGGCAATCGCGCACGCCAGCCACAGCCCGTCAGAAATGCGCAGCCGGGATTTGCACGTAGCTCGCACGTCGCCATCATAGCCGCGGGAGAGCATTGCGTCGTGGACTTCCTGCATGAGCCTGTGAGTTCGGCGGAACAGGCTGCCGATCCCTGCTGCCACCCAACGCTGCTCGTTCCGGAGCGATCCGGCGGTGATGGTTCGGCTCAGCTTGGCGAGATGTATCTCCTCGGCCGTTCGCAGGAGCAGGGCGAGATAGCGCTGGGTCATGGCAAGCACCATACCGAAGGCGCGAGGCATCCCCAGCCGCCGGAGTCCGTTCAGCAGCGCCGAATGATCCGTTGTCGCTATCAGGACAAAGGCCAGCGTCACGCTGGCGAAAACTCGCAGCAGAAAGCGCCCGGCGACGACAAGCCCGCTGCTGGTAATGGCTATCGTGTCGGGGATGGACCACGGCCCAAGTTTTGCACCTGGGCCTATGTGGCATATGACAGCGACCGGCGAGCCCTGCGTGACCAGGTTAGTCATCGCGGGCAGTATGATCGCGAGGCTGAATAGGGGCACTCCGAGCCACACCTTAGCGAGGCGGCGCAAGCCGGTCCTGCCGGACAGAGCGAGAACGACCGCCGCAACGGATAATGCAGCGAGGGGCAGCAGATCGTTGAGCAGGGACGTGCCGAATATGAGCGCGACGATCCCCAGCACCTTCGCGCGCGGCTCGATCCGGGCCAGCCATGATTCCGATCGGGCCGGCGAGGAAAGCTCCCCAGCCAATGCCTCAGCCAGACCAGCCAGGGCCCGACGAACAGCCATTCCCGGCCCTCGACGGGTTCTCGGCATTTCACTATAGCCGGGCGCAGAATCGGAATACCATTCAGGGAGCGTCGGAGTGCTCACGTCGAACCAGAGTCCTCCCGATCAAAATAGTCAGCACGGCGACAGCCGCCGCGCCCAGTATGCCGGATACGACGTACGATAGACTCAGCGCACGCAGAGACGGGTTCTCCTGCCCTCGAAAAGCATAGTCGGGCAGGGGCGCCTTCCAGAACTCGGAAACCCTGGACATGCCGGACGGGACGTAGCCTACCATCTTGTGAATCTCATCGGCGCTCCATTCGCCCCAGGCGGAGCCGGTGCCGAGCTTCGCCGGAAGGATCAGGCCGAGCGGGGACAATATGACGAGTGCGATCAGGCCAATCCACAGCTTGGTTGCCGTTTTCATACGTTTACCTTCTTCCCCGGAGTACCATTCAGCAGGGAGGCATCCGCCCGCTGGAGATAGGCCACCACCATTCCGGTGACGATCGCCTCAACGAATCCGAACAGCAACAGGTGCTCCGCCGCCATTACCGGCACTGCGACGCTGAGCGGATAGGGAGCGTAAAGCGCGTGTCCCGCCGCGTCGTGTGCGAGAATGGGCTGGATGCCGAACTCGATAGCTGTCGCGAGCGCGGCCGCGTTGAGCCCGATATATCCGCCGACCGCCGCTCCTATCCAGCGCCGACGGGAAGTGACATCCGAGCGGCCCGATATGAGCCGGTACACGCCGTATCCCACGAAGGGCATAATCACCGCCATATTCAGGCAGTTCGCGCCGATGGCGGTAATCCCCCCGTCGCCGAAAAGCACCGCCTGAACTATCAACGCGACCGACACCGCTATGCACGCCGCCCACGGGCCGAGCAGCACGGCCACCAGCACCGCCCCGACCGCATGGCCGGTGGTCCCGCCGGGAATCGGGACGTTGAACATCATTATCAGGAAGCTGAACGCCGCCCCCAGCGCGAGCATCGGAACCTGCCGACTGCGCAGAGTTCTGCTCATCCGCTTCGATGCAACGGCCCAGAACGGCGCGGCCACCGCATACGCCGCCCCGTAGGTCTGAGGCCCAAGGTAACCATCGGGAATGTGCATGTCTACTTGTCCTTTGCAGAGCTGAGCCAGGAGCCCGTGAAAACAAGGTGCAGACTGAAGCCTGTATCCTCGTCGCCGGCGTTCGGGAACAGCACGCCGGCCATTACGCCGAACTCGTCCTCGAACTGATAGTTGAACCCTACAGACGCAAAGTTGTCATCGCCGCTTGTATAGTCGGCCACGAGCGTCAAACGATCCGAGACCGCCCGGTCCACTCCTGCGAACCAGCGATTGTTCCCTTCTATGCGCATAATGCCGAAATGGCCGCGCAGGGAACCCGATTCCTGCGTCGCTACCAGGTATGGGCTGCTCCTGATCTTGCTTCCCGCGTTGCACAGACCCAGGGCAATCGCGGGCGCACGCTTAGAGCCAGGAGCCATAAGGTACTTGCAGTTTCCCAGGATGCGCGGGTCGGCATCGTAGCTCATATCGAAATCCACTCCCGCTTCCAGGCGCGGCGAAATCCCGGATTGCAAGTTCAGAATACGCGTATCAATGGAAGACCCGGCAAGCAAGCCGTCGAACTGCGGCTCGATTGCGTACCCGCCCGGCTCGACCATATCCGCCGTGGGGATAACGACGAGGCCGGAATAGCAGGCCAGGCACGGAGCGGCGAGGCCAAGCACGGCGGTTGCAACCGCCGCTGCTATCCGAACAAAGCGCTTTGGGCGCAGACAAGTTGTTACATTTCTCAAAATCGTGCTGCCCATTGCTCAAAGAATCGGGCTACCTCAAGCACTCGCCGCTGGTGGTGCAGACCAGCTTGCCGTGCTTCACTCCCCTGGTGCTGATCAATCTATCCGCGATGGCCCGAACCTGCTCGCTGGTCCCCTTCACCACGACTACCTCCAGACAATTGTGCTCGTCCAGGTGAACGTGAGTCGTACACAGGATCGCGTCGTGAAACCCGTGCTGCAGGTTCGTTAGAACATTGCTCAGCTCCCGAACGTGGTGATCGTAAACGATGGTGACGGTCCCGACCACCTCGCCCTGGCCGCTTTCCCATTCGCCCTCGACGAGGTAATCCCGCATGATGTCCCGGATTGCCTCCGATCGGTTCGAATAACCCTTGCCCCGAATCCTTGCGTCGAAGGCCCTGACCAGCTCCTTGGGAATCGAGACACCGAAACGCAGCACCTTATCCATAGTGTAGCACCTTTCCCGAAATCGTAGCACCACTCCGGCAAAATGTCAAGTGTTCTTGGAGACTGGGCGAACAGGAGAAAGGAGAAAACGTCTAACTGAAAGCCGAAGGCGTCGTTTCAAACTGACGACTGACCACTGCTGACTGGCTGCTACCTCGTCAAGCGGTCCGCCAGCTCTTCGTGCTCCTGCCAGATTTCGATCGGGAGCGTATAGCCGAACTGCTTGAACCACTCCGTCTGGAGGTCGAGCTCCTCGTACCAGGCTTCCTTGTCTACGTGCGTCAGCTCCTCCATCGTCTGGAACGAGATCTTGAGGCCGGAGAGGTCCACGCCGCCTGCGCTGGGGACGTAGCCGATCGGAGTCTCGATGGCGCCGGCATTGCCCTCGCACCGCTCGATGATCCACTTGAGCACGCGCAGGTTGTCGCCGAACCCAGGCCACACGAACTTGCCGTTCTCGTCCTGGCGGAACCAATTCACGCGGAATATCTTTGGCGGGTTGGTCAACTTTTTGCCCATTTCCAGCCAGTGCCGGAAATAGTCGGCCATGTTGTAGCCGCAGAAGGGGAGCATCGCCATCGGGTCGCGCCGCACGACTCCCTGCTCGCCGAGCGCGGCTGCGGTCGTCTCGGAGGCCATCGTGGCGCCGACGTAGGCCCCATGCTGCCAGCTGAAGGACTGGTAGATGAGCGGCGCGAGTTTTGCCCGGCGGGCGCCGAATAGTATCGCCGAGATCGGCACTCCCTGCGGATTCTCCCAGTTCGGCGCGATGCTGGGGCACTGGCTCGCCGGCGCGGTGAATCGGGCGTTCGGGTGTGCGGCCTTCTCGCCGCAAGCGGGCGTCCAGGGCCGCCCCTGCCAGTCTGTGCCGTGCTCGGGCGGGTCGTCGTCATGCCCTTCCCACCAGACGGTGCCGTCCGGCTGCAGGAGGACGTTCGTGTAGATCGTGTTCCGCCGGATGGTGTCCATTGCGTTTGGATTGCTCCTGTAGTTCGTCCCCGGCACGACGCCGAAGAACCCGGCCTCCGGGTTGATCGCCCAGAGCCGCCCGTCCGGGCCGACGCGCATCCACGCGATGTCGTCGCCGACTGTCCACACCTTCCATCCCGGCATAGCTTCGGGCGGCACGAGCATCGCCAGGTTTGTCTTCCCGCATGCGCTGGGGAACGCGCCGGCTACGTAATGGATTTCGCCGTCCGGGCTCTCGACGCCCAGGATGAGCATGTGTTCGGCCATCCAGCCTTCCTGGCGGCCTGTCCAGCTTGCGATCCTCAGGGCCAGGCACTTCTTGCCGAGGAGCACGTTGCCGCCGTATCCCGAGCCGATGCTCCAGATGGTATTGTCCTCCGGGAAGTGGCAGATGTACCGCCGCTCGATGTCCAGCTCGTGCTTTGAGTGAAGGCACCTGGTGAAATCGTCGGAGCCGCCGAGTTCGTCCAGCGCGATCCGGCCCATGCGCGTCATGATGCGCATGTTCAGCACGACGTAGATGCTGTCAGTGAGCTCGATGCCGACCTTAGTGAACGGCGAGCCGGGAACGCCCATGATGAAGGGCACGACGTACATCGTCCGCCCTAGCATGGAGCCGCGGAAGAGGTCCCCCAGCTTGGAGTACGCCTCGTCGGGCGACATCCAGTTATTGGTCGGGCCGGCGTCTTCTTCTTTCCTCGTGCAGATGAAGGTGAGGTGCTCCGTGCGCGCTACGTCGTTAGCGGCGGTGCGATGCAGCACGCAGCCGGGCAGCCTCTCCTGGTTCAGCTCCAAGACCTCTCCAGTTTCGATAGCCTCCGCCATCAGGCGCTCCTTCTCCTCTTCGGATCCATCGCACCAGACCAGCTTGTCCGGCTGGCAGAGCTTGGCCATATCGCTGACCCATTGCTTCACCGAGCTATTATCGCCCATCGTCACTTCCTGTCGTACAGATTGCATGAGCGCGTGCCGCTCCTGGTTGCCCCGATGGCGGATTCAAAAAGGCCGAATATCCGTCAAGGATTTGGCGGGTATTCGGCCTTCCATACCGGCTAGCTCCCGTAAGGACCGCATCGAAACCCGCTGGGACCGCCAAGCAAGCACGGAGAGACCGGCTTACGGATTCAGGTGCAGAGGGTCTATGCCTCGACGGACAGCTCTAGCCGCGCCGCGGGCATCCCTAATGCGACTCCATAATACTCTGAAACGCCTGGGAAAGTCAACAGACGTGAGGCGTGAGGCCAGACACTCGATACTGGATGCTGGATGAGTAAGGAGAAACGAGTAAGGCAGGGGCAAGTCCTGGGCTGGATGCTGACGGCTGGGTGCTCTCCCACACTCCTACACGCGCAGCCGGGCTGGTGACGAGGGGCGGGGATACCGTTAGCCGCCGCTGATGGCCACCTCGCGCGGCATTTCCTCCAGGGTGACTGTCACCGTCATGCGTTTGCCGTTCCTGAGCAGCGTGAACTTGAGCTTCTCGCCGACCTGGGCCTCTCTGATGAACTCCTGGAGCTGCCCGGCGTCCTTTACCGGCTTGTTGTCTATCCTCGTGATTGTATCGCCCGGACGGATGCCGGCCCGATCCGCAGGGCTTTTCGACACAACCGTGCCTACAATGATTCCCTGCTTGACGGGGAGACCGAACGCCTCAGCCAGCTCCTCCGTCACCTCGGTATATGCAATGCCGATCCAAGGGACTATGATGCGCCCGTGCTTCAGGACATCGCGTACTGCGCGACGGGCCATGTTTATGGGCACTGCGAAGCCGAGACCTCCCGCGCCGACTTCCGCCTCTACGACCGCCGTGTTCACGCCTATCACACGGCCGCAGCTATCGAGCAGGGGACCGCCGCTGTTGCCTGGGTTTATCGCCGCGTCGGTCTGTACAAGATCGCGCAAGGGTGCTCCCCCGCCCGGAATCGTACGGTTCAATGCGCTCACAACGCCGACCGTGACGGTTCGCTCGAATCCGAGGGGGTTGCCTATTGCAATGGCCTGCTGGCCCGGCTGCAGCTTGCCTGAGTCACCAAAGGACACGACCGGCAGGTTGGACTTCGGAATCTTCAGGATCGCTATGTCTATCCTGGGATCGGCGCCGAGTATTCGGGCCGTGACCGTCTTTTCGCCGATCAGCACGACTTCAACGCGGTCCGCTCCCGAAATGACATGGGCGTTGGTGACGATCAGGCCGTCCCGGCTCACGATAAACCCAGAGCCGAGTCCTCTGCGTTTCTCCGGTTGTCCGAGCCCTGGGGACTGCATGTTCAGGACGCTGACAACCGCGGGACCGACGGCCTTCGCCACCCGGATGACGTTCTCCTCGGGGCCGCATAGCCCTCCCGCGGTGCCGGGCGTCACGGCCGGCCGCGCTTGCCCTATCAACCGCTCGCTATTGACAGCGGAGATGCCCAGAACCTGGCCGCCTGTCTTCCAGATCAGCACGCCGGCGATAGCTAGTAGAGCAAGCAATCCCGCCATCACCAGGACGGCGGTCCTGCGATTGCGGGAGACAACTCCCGCCCGTGAGGATTCACTGTTTGTCATGCTTAGCTCCCTGATTTCTCATCCTCGAATAGCTGCGGCTCGCCTTACGGCCAGGTCGCGCGCGACTAAGCGGAAATCCTCCAGCATCCGCTCCTCGACGGATCGGCGGGCCTCACCCACGAACCGAAGCACGTAAGCCGGATGATATGTGGCGGTCGCAGGTATGCCGCCTCTGCCCTCATGCCACCGGCCGCAGCCCTCGCCGACCCTGAAGCCGGGAGATATGAGAACCTGCGCCGGCACCGCCCCCAGGCAGACGACGAACTGAGGAGATACGAACCTGAATTCCTGCGTCATCCAGACATTGCACGCCTTGATCTCGTCCGGCCTCGGCGCCCGGTTCCGCAAAGCTCCGGCCTGCTTCGTCGCCGGCCGGCAGCGCACTATGTTCGTGATCCATGCATCTTCGCGCCGGATGCCTGCGTCGGAAAGCAGCGTGTCCAGCAGCTTGCCCGCCCGGCCGACGAATGGCCTGGCCTGCTCGTCTTCATCCGCGCCAGGCCCTTCGCCGACGATCATCAGGCGCGCGGGAGCCGGCCCTTCCCCGAACACAACATGCGTGCGGGAGTAGCAAAGATCGCACCGGCAGCACACGGCGGCGTCGGCGCGCACGTCATCAATCGTCCGCCAATGCTCGGCCACTGCGTCCCCCGGCTATCCCTCGGCGCCGGCTGCCCGCCGAACCCTTAACGGAGCCCCCTCCAGCACGATCTCAGGGAATCCGTTGACAGCCTCACGGTTGAGCCACAGGAACTCGCAGCACGCGTGCATGGCGGCGGGCGCATCGAATATCATCCTGCGCGACCAGGTGTCCGATTGGGGATCGTATGCCGCCTCGCCGGCGAACACCGGGGCTATCCCGAAATCGCCATCCGCCTCCGATGGAAGCGGCACAGAGCCGTGCCTGAAGTGAATCGCCGGCTCGCGCTCCTGGAGCCACACCGGCATGAAATCCGGGCTGGGCATGCTCATCTGCAGGCCGGAGATGTTGACCGCCTTGCAGAAGAATATCCTCATCCTCAGCTCGGCGAGATCGCGGTCCACTCTGTCCTTGAGGAACAAGCGGCCGGCGTCCAATGCACCGCAGATGATCCCGACATCGTCAGCATTGTACGTGTATTCGGTGGACAGCGGCGTCTGCGAATACACACCTGGGAGCTTCCACCATTGGCTCTCGATGAAGTTGAAAATCTTCGTCGCGGTCTCGGCATACGTCCTGAGTCGCGTCACGCGGAATGCCTCAGTCAGGGCGCGGAGCGCCGCCGCCGCATCCACGACCGTGTCGCCCACCATCTCGTTCGCGTCTTGGGCCCTCACCAGGTTATCTGCGAACTCGCGCAGCAGCCAGAGACACCTGGCCTTCAGGTCCTGCGCCTTCGTGACGGATGCATACCAGACCAGAGCCGGGATTGCGACAGACTGCGCCAGCGCCTTGCCCAGCGATGTCGCAAGCAGCGAGTCCTTATTGTCCGCCAGAGCCTGGAACAGGTCGTCCGCCAGATTGAGGTATCGGCGGCGAGCATCCGCATCCGCGCACATGGAGCCGGCCTGCCCTGCCAGAGATGCCGAATCGGAGCACGCCCAAAGCATGCAGGCTTGATCCTCAAGGTTGGCCGCCGCCTCAGTCACCCTCGCAGTGCCCGGCTCCGCTGCCGTCACGAACAGGCCCCGGCCATTTCGAAGATTGTCGAATGCGAAATCGCACTGCTTCCTCGCCAGCGCGCAGAGAAGCATGCCGTTGATTCTCCATTCCCTTCGCAGGTCCTCCGACACGGCTTCGGCGGACTGAGGTATGCCAAACCATTTCGCACACTCAGTCCCCGCGATGACGGCCCACCCGTGCGACTGGGGCGACAGCGTTCGGTCGAAGCTGTCCGGCGACCACCGCCACGTACCTAAATTGCGCTGCTCGAACGGCTTCAGCAGATGGGGGTCGCCGCTCTTGAAGATCGCTTTGAGGGGCAGGGGATTTCGCAGGGGCAAGTCTTCCCATTCTGTGCTTATCTTGCCGAGCAGTGAGTTCATCTCGTTCTGCTCGAGCGGAATACCCATCCCCGAGCCCAGATTGAGCGCCAGGACGTTCACGATCGAGTACCAGGCCGCCTCTTCCTTGGCAGCGTTGATGTCTATGTCGCAGCCGGTTTCGCCTCTCGCAGCCATGGCCGCTTCCTCAACTTCGGGTTCCTCCATATATCCTTCCTCCTGCTCCTCAGCGAATCGGTCGGCATCCGTATGTGGGCATACCCGACGCGGTGCGCCCCGAAACGCTATTGACGATGGCCGTCGAATCCGATTACGGCGGCGGCGTGAGATAAACTGTCTCGACCCGGAAGACCACCGCGCCGTGTATGGGAAAACCGGGCGCCTCGTTTCGCATCTCCGCGACTAGCTGGTAGTCCAACTCGTCGGTTGCGTAGCGAGCATTTCCCTCAAGCAAGTACGCCTCATACCCGCCGGCCCGGTCTGCAACCAGAGCCCATGCCGGGCGCGCCGTCTCAAGAACCTTCGCGATCCCGGTTGCGCCTGTCGCCGGAAAAGCGATCACATCCTCCCCGATGATGCGGGCGAAATACATGGGGAACGCGCGGGGCCTGTCGGCCTGCACGATGAGGGGTATGTAGTGGCCGGCCAGGTTCATCTCGATTATTTCCTTGACGCGCTCGGTCATTCGCATGGCTCATCGGCTCCGGGGAGTCCACGTAGTGCTAACTCATTGCTACCCACATCAGACGGATGGATAACCGCGGCGGGTCCGGCCACACGCGGCTCGTGCGGGCTGCGCCGCCAGACCGCCTCGCTGGCTTACGCCGCTGCCTGAAGCGCCCTGCGGGAATTGATGCGGCGGTTTGGGTTTTCGATGCGGATGGGGATAAGGGAGACGGGTGGCCGTTTGACGGCACAAAGCACCCAGCCTGAGCCGAATGGCCCGGGCATACGAAATGCATGCGCTTCTCGCAGCAGAAAGGACGACGGACATGCGATTCCTGCCCTTGACAGTGCTGATCCTGATGGTGACGGCGCTGCCCGCATTCGGGGCTTCGAGCTACCTTGGCGGGCTGAGCGGCAATATTCTCACACCGGATGGGGTAGTCGTGCCTCCGGGGACATGGGAGGCGTCGTACCACAGCTTACCCGACATTTTCGACAATCGGGACCTCACGACGGTTGGGGTGACCTACGGGCTGGTAGGGAACCTGGAGGTCGGGGTGTCATTCGTGAGCAACCACGAGAGCGATACGGCGCTCAACGCCAAGTACAGGCTGATGCCTGAGACGCCGACGCGCCCGGCGGTGCTCGTAGGCGTATTCGATATCGGCAGCACAGTTGAGACCCTGGATAAGGATGATCCCGGCCTCTTCATCGTGTTCTCGAAGAGCGTCACACCGGCTGCCGAGAATAGACAGCAACCCTTGAAGCCGCTGCAACTGAGCGTGGGATTCGGGACGGGGGTTTTCGATGGCGTATTCGCGGGCCTGGACTGGACTGTGCAGCCCCAGATGAGGGTGATCGCGGAGTACTTCGGCGGCAAGATCGGTAGGAACGACAACCTCTTCAATGCAGGAATCAGATACGCGCCTACCGGCGCGCTGAGACTCGATGTCGCTGCCATAGACTTCGAAGATGTCGCGTTCGGCGTGAATTACCGAATCGCATACTGATCCGCCCGTCGGCGCAGGCGCTTGCTTGTTTCCGCAGGTGTTGAATGCGAGTTCTAATAGCTACCGATGGCTCGGAGTGTTCCTACGAGGCCGCGCGTGAGTTCATCAAGCTCACGCATGCCATGCGCCACGAGGTCACGGCTCTCCACGTGGTGCCGCGGCTCACGGTAGGGCGCGATACGGCTTATTTGCAGATTCAGGAGGAGCGTGACGCGCTGGCGGCTTTGAACACGGTGAAGTCCATCTTCAGCGAGGTGGCAATCCCCGTAGCGACTGAGATAAGACAAGGCACGCCTGCCGACGCCATTCTGGAAATCGCGCGGGACGGCAACTACGATCTGATAGTCATCGGCCATCGTGGGCGCGGCGGCTTCAGAGAGCTCCTGCTCGGCAGCGTGAGCAAGGCCATCGTCCAGAAGGCGACGTGCTCGGTGCTGATAGGCAAATGAAGCTCGCAATCCTCGGCCCGCCGGGCTCAGGCAAGTCCACGCAGGCAAGACGCATCAGCAGGATATGCGGCCCGGCCCACATCTATGCGGGCGAACTGCTTCGGCGGGAGGCCGAAACGAGCTCCCCATTCGCCCAGAGAATCCGCTCTCACCTCGACTCGGGCCTCCTGATACCCTCCGAAATCGTGCTCTACCTGATCGAGAGAGAGCTGAGCCGCGCGCATGGTGGCTATATTCTGGATGGCTTTCCCCGCACGATGGAACAGGCCCTGGAGCTGGAATTCGTGCTGCGAGAACGCCGGGAGAAGCTGGACGCGGTGATCTCACTCTCGATCGCCGACGACGAGATCCTCAAGCGGCTGCTGGCGAGAGGCCGGCCCGACGATACGCCCGAAATCATCCAGAAGCGAATCCAACTGTTCCACGCGGAGACGGATCCGGTCCTCGAATCCTACGAGCGCGAGGGCATCCTGGTGGAGGTCTCCGGCGCGGGAAGCCCGGCTCAGGTGACCGATCGGATACTGGACGCAGTTCGCTCGAAGATGCAGAGCAGGCCGGCCGCAGCTTGATGTACCCTCGGCGCCACCGCAGCCGGCGAGGTTCAAGTTCGATTGGCGCGGGTAATACCGTTGCGAAAGCGCCTGCGGGCTTAGCCGGGCTGGATCGTGCGGCGACTGCAGGCTCTCTTCAGGGGGTGTCCGACCATGACGCGCAGGTGTTTCCCTCTGCTTCTTCTCGCGCTGATGATTCTGATTCCGACGGCTGTCCAGGGAGAAGACGCTGTCCAGGCCTTCATCGGGAATAGACCCGTGGACTTTGTGGACAGCGTACCCACCGCCCTTTCGCAGGAAGTGTGTGTGCCGGTCAGGCAGTTCGCCGAGGCATTGGGGGCCTCGGTATATTGGGACGGCTCTTCGGGGACTCTCACGGTCACCGGATCGTCGCGCGCCGGCGTGCTCCGCCTGGGAAGGCAGAGCGGCCTGGTTCGGGGCAGCCGAGTTTCTTTTCCATACGCTCCTTATCTGCACGACGGGCGATTCTACGCGCCGGTGCTCTTCTTCAACGAAATGTTCGACCAGGCGTGGTACTGGGATCCGCTGAACAAGCGGCTCAGATGGATGCCGATATTTCCGAGGTGGCGCGCCAGAGCGACCAGGCCGCCGATGATCATCTACGGCCCGGCGGCCGAAGAGCCAAAGCCCGAGGAAGCCGGGCCCGTGCCTGCGACGAAGACCTTGGTCGGGGAGGCCGTGCGGGTTCTGCCGTCCAGCGCCAACCCAAGGATTACCGTGCGAGCTGCAGGCAGCACGGCCACCTACCGCATCGCGAGGGATGCCATCATCCTGCGGGGCCGCATCGGCGGGCAGGCGGTGGAGCTGCCGCTGGGCAACGTGCGTCCGGGCGACCGCGTCACCCTTCGGTTCGACGAGCAGAGCACAGTCATCTCCATCCGGGCGCAGTACAAAGTATCCAGCGGCAAGGTTCAGTCAATCGCCGCGGGTACGATTCTGCTGGAGACCGGCGAAGTGCTCAAGGTCGGGCCTCAGACGAAGATAATCCTCCCCGGCAATGTCAGCGGCCAGTCGGGGGACATGCGGGCGGGTGATATCGTGGCGGCCAGCGTCAGCCCGATCACGGGGCGGACCTACGTCATAAAGGTGCTGCACCAGGGGAGAGAAGGCGAACAGCCTCCTGCAGAGGCCGAGGACGATCAAATTAGATTGAACAGCGCCGGGCCTCTCAGGGCCGGGGATACGCTGACCGTTTTCTTCAAAGCCGATCCCGGCGGACAGGCATGGTTCACAGTGCCCGGAGCCAGGGCGAACATCCCTATGACCGAAACGGAGCCCGGCCTTTACCGAGGAGACTACGCGATACAGCAGGGCGACATAGTGATCCGGCAGCCGATCAGCGTTACCTTCTCCGCACCGGGGGGAGAGACCTACACACGCCTGTCTCGACGCCTGGTCACGGCGCAGACGATAGCAGGCTACCTGCCCCGGATCACGTATCCACGCCAGGGCCAGGAGATCCAGAGCCCCGTGGTGGTGCAGGGAGTGGCAGCGCCCGGATCGCTGGTTCGAGTCACCATCGAGTTCCGCAGGGAGATACAGGGGATCATGCCATACGAGGGCATGGCAGCCATAGAGGATGTGAGGGCGGACAAGGATGGTCACTGGCAGACCGGGCCAATGTCGCTCGCTGCGCCGTTCGCCGAGCGGCAGCCGCCTATACCCCCTGATTTCGGCGCGTTCACCGAAATCTTCAAATATCCTGAGGAGCCGCCGACTATATACACAATCACGGCCACCAGCGTCGCAGGCGGCCGGGAGCAAGCCGCGTACAGCGTGGAGGTGACCAGGAAGCCCGGTGTGAGAATAGGAGGTTAAGTTCCCCCGCAGGTCGAATCTAACAGACGTTTGGCAGGCCGGCGGCACCTTACAGCCAGGGGTTAACCTAACCCCCTCACCCCCTTCCCGAACCGGGAAGGGGAATCCGGGGAGGCGTGCCATACTGCGGGGGAACCGGATGGCGGGTAAGCTGAAACGGGCGCTCTTGTTCCTCAAGAGTGTGTTCAGGGAGTTCAGCGAGGATAGAGGCACGCTGTTCGCGGCGGCCATCTCCTTCTTCGGGCTGATCTCGCTCATACCGCTGCTGCTCCTCGGCGTCGCGGTCCTCGGCTACATTACCGGTTCGTATGACGCTGCCCGCGAGCAAGTCGTTTCATTTGCCAAGAACTTCATCCCGGTCGGAACCGAAGCCGTCGAGCAGAACCTGGAGCTGGTGAGCCGGCAGTCCGGGCTTCTGGGCGGCCTGGGCCTCCTGGGACTTCTCTGGATAGGAAGCCAGGTCTTCGTGATCCTGCAGCAGGTGATGAACATCGCGCTTGGGGCGAAAACACGCGTGGGCTTCCTCCGCGCCCGGGCCACCGCTCTGGCGGTGGTGATCGTGGTGGGGATGCTGTTCGCGCTCTCCCTCGGTATTACGTCCCTGCTCTCCGCGATACGGGATTTTGATGTCAAGATGTGGGGCTTCTGGCCTGGCGATCTCGAGGCCGTGTGGCAGTTCCTCGGCGTGTTGATGCCGGTCGTGATTTCCATCTTGGCGTTCGGGCTTGCGTACAGATTCCTGCCGAGCAAGAGGATCGGGACGGCCGGGCCGGTAATCGGCGGAATAACCGCCGGGCTGCTGTTCGAGGCGGCGAAGTACGCCTTCCGCTGGTATGTGACGAGCATCGCCGATTTCAGCAGGATTTACGGCTCCGTCGGCGGCATCGTGGTGCTCGTGCTATGGATTTACTACGTGTCCATAATCGCCGTGCTGGGTGCGGAGGTAGCGTCCGTCTATGCCCGCCGGGAGGAAAGGTGAGGAGCAGGCATGCCGAACAGTGGGGCAAGCGGCGTCCCCGCCGCTTGAAGGATCTCGTGCCGCCGCGTATCAAATCAGTTGGAAGTATAGCTTCATCAATCCTATCCCGCCCCGCTTGGGCCGAAAGGAGTCATCATCATGGAAACAGGCCGCAAGAACCCTTGGAAGACAGCCTTCATCATTCTCGCACTGCTTGTTTTGGCGGTAATTCTGGCAGCGATCATGTTTCCCGTGTTCAGCCGAGCCCGGAGGGCGGCCCACAGGCCATTCCCCATGGCATACAGAACCGGCCCCCTTGGGCTCGCCGAGTACGGTGGAGCTCCGAGCGATTCAATCCCGTGGAGCGCTGTCTTGGCAGCCACAGCTCCCAGAATGGTAATCAGCACTGCGAATCTGAAGATGGAGGTCTCGAAGGTTCAGCAGACTTACGAGAAGATCACAGCGGCAGCCGCGAAGGCCGGAGGATTCGTTACAGGGTCTGGAATCAACCGAGAGGACGGGCAGGAGACGGCGACGATCACGCTCCGTGTCCCGGCCAAGCGCTACTCATCCGTTCTTGCGCAGGTCAGCAAGCTTGGCAAGGTGCTTTCGAAAGAAGAGAAAGGCGAGGATGTCACAGAAGAATACGTTGACCTCCAGTCGAGGATTCGGAACGTAAGGCGCGAAGAGGAAGCTTTCCTCAAGGTTCTGGAAAGGGCACGGAAGGTGCCCGATATCCTGGCTGTCGAGCGGGAGTTGAGCCGTGTCCGCGGCGAGATCGAGCAGGCGGTTGGGAGAACCAAGTTCCTGGAGAACCAGGTGGCGCTGGCGACGATCAACGTCGAGCTCAGCGAGCCAACACCCACGGTAAGCAAAGTAGTGACGTGGGACATCTCCAAGACGGCGATCGGAGCCGTGAACGCGCTGCAGGTCGTGTTCCGAGAGCTCACGTCGCTCGTGGTCTGGGTGGCAATCTTCGCGCCACTCTGGATTCTGCTCGGGATTGTCGTGTACGGCTACAGGAGATACGCCCGCCGCCGGAGATGTGATATAAGGTAGCGACAGCGCCGGGTTCGATAGAGCCCTTGCATGCTGCATCTTCCGGTTGTGCACATGGTGAAGCTCAGGCAGGCGGAGATGAGGGGCAAAGCAAGTGCTGTTAGGAGTCTAATCCAGGTAACCTACACCCGCAATAATCGCCTGTACATTACCGCCTTCAAACGCCCATCATAGTCTCGGCAAGATTCAGGAACTGCTCGGCGCGTTCGATTTGCTCGATGGCCTCTTCTCTGCTTACCGAAAAGCGTGGGCCGTAATCTCCCAGGTGACGTAATCCCTGTGCTTCAACGAGGTATCTGTGGTAATCCGCCGACACTTTGCCGCTGCGCACGAACTCGCGCCCGAACGCGGATATTACCGCAGAATGCTTCGAGAAGGACATGCCTTCCCCCTCGAGGAACGCTTCCGCCGTATAGAACATGGCGTAATAGGCGCGAGCGGCCGCGTAGCTTGGATAGCCGTTGTCGAGCAGTATCCGTGCCGCTGCTATGCTGTCCTTCGCCTCAAGTAGAAGCTCTCGCTGCTCCTCTGTCAAATCCGTATTCCTTCCCGAAGAACGTTTCTGACCAGAGGCCCTTTCCCGCTTGCATACTTCGACTCGCCGATGAAAACGCAGCTAATCACCACATCGTATCGGAGTGAAATATCGGAGAGGAGAGCGCTTGTCCTGTGTACTTCCATCCCGGGATCAACCTTGCCTCTAAGCACGACAAGGACATCAATATCCGAATCCGCTTCGGCATCACCTCTGGCCTTGGAACCATACAGGAGCATATCTACCAGGCGATCACCGTATATACCGGCAAGCTGCTTCCTCAATTCCGAGAGAGGCTCTCTTATGTCAAGGCTAAGTTGTCTTGCGTTATCCATTTGCGCACCTTCCCTGCTCATTATACCAAAAGACGCGCGGCCGAGACCAGGCGGGCACGCAGATTTATTGGCGGGAGGGAGGTCGGATACCGGTCAGCCTTGGTGTATCGGCGTATTCCAGGCAGTCTCCGCCATCGCGCGGAAGTTGTCGAGCGGGACGGCGTTGTGGAGCTCGGTCGTGGAGCCCATCAGGAATCCGATGCCGCCGGTGTCGCGGATCGCCTGCTCGCACGCAGCTCGAACCTCGTCCGGCTTGCCGAATGCGAGGAGCTGGCTGACGTCAATGCCGCCCGCGATGAAGATCCGGTCGCCGTATAAATCCTTAACTTCCTTCACGTTCATGCCCGCGCACACCTCGATCGGGTTCAGGCCGTCAATGCCGGCTTCAACGAGATCGGGGAGCACATCCATGAGGTAGCCGTCGGAGTGGAACATGCACTTCACGCCATGTTCGTGCCAGGCGTCGTTGAGGCGCTTCAGGCGGGGCATGAACTCGCGCCGGAGCCAGTCGGGCGAGAAGAGCGTCGTTCCCTTGTATGCAATATCTCCGAAGGGCAGCGCGACGGGCGAGAGCTTGCGGTCGGCGCACGTATGGATCCAGCGCACCTGGTAATTCGTGTGTGACTCCAGCCAGGCGGAGATAAGGTCGGGCTGATCGGCGAGTACGCACGCGAAGTTTTCCCATCCCACGGTATGGAATAGGGCGTCAATGCCGACCCCCGTTAGCTCGTGTACGAGCACGGTGTCGCCGCAGAGCGCCTGGAGATCGAGGAAGCGCTCCCGGAACTGCTTCCTCTCAGCGTCGCCGGGGATGAGAGCATTGCGGGCCTCGATGTCTCTCTCCATCCACTCCGCCGCCTGCTCGGGCTCTTCGAACGGACGCTTCACGATCCAGTTCGTCCACCGCTCTTGCTCGTTGACCCATCCGTTTCCGCCGTCAACGGTCTTGGGTTCGGCGGGCCCCGTTATGGAGCGCGTGAGGTCGAGGCATCGGCTGATGGCCTTGCAGGTGATGCGCAAGCCGTCCTCGACTGTGAGCGGCTCTTCGGCGTAATACTCGATCACCGCATCGTTGCGGAGCAGGTCGTACACCGGGACCCTGTCCACCGGCTGCAGGTTCAGCGCCGCCTCCACCCGTTCTCGTTTGGTCATTTCTCGGCTCATTGGAACACTCTCAAGGTCTGGCGCGACACCTGCGAATGAATTCGCGGGCGATCCAGCATCCAGCATCCAGCATCCAGCCATCAAACTCCCGTATGTCCGAAGCCGCCTTCGTTGCGTGTGGTTTCCGGCAGGCTGTCGGATTCGACCAGCCTGGCGCGGACAACGGGCGAGACGACAAGCTGCGCGATCCGGTCGCCCCTGCGAACGGTGAAAGGCTGCTCGCCCTGGTTGATCAGTATGACTTGCACCGGGCCACGGTAATCCGAGTCAATGGTCCCGGGAGAGTTGACGACGCCGATGCCATTGCGCAGTGCGAGGCCGCTGCGGGGACGTATCTGGCCTTCGCAGCCATCGGGAATGGCGACGCGTAGTCCTGTGGGGATGAGCTTGCGTTCTCCCGGCTTGAGGACGATGTCGGAGTCCACCGCGGCATGGAGGTCAATTCCTGCGGATCCGGGGGTCGCGTAGGCCGGCAGAGGAATATCCTCCATACCCGGCTCTCTGTGGATCAACACTGTTACCGGTTCAAGGCCCATGGCGGAGTGCAGTTACGCTGCCGCCTCCTTGCTTTCCTCTTCGAGCGAAGGCGGCTTCCAGGGCAGCGTGAATGTGAAGGTGGAGCCCTTTTCCACCTCGCTGTCAACCGATATACTGCCGCCGTGTGCCTCGACCAAGTGCTTCACGAGATACAGACCGATGCCCGTGCCGCCGACTTCCCTGGCATCACGGTTGTCCACGCGATGGAACCTATCGAATATCCTGAGCAGCTGGTCCTTCGGAATCCCTATGCCTTGGTCGCCAACGCTGATTGCCACGCCGTTGCTGTCCTTGCGGCCGGCAATCGTGACTTCGCCGCCTTTCGGCGAATACTTGATCGCGTTGCTGACGAGATTGGTCAGAATCTGATCAACCTTGTCCTCGTCTGCGACAACTATGGGCAAATCCTCTTCGATATCCAACTTGAATGTATGCTTGGTAGTATACGACCTCTGTGCACTGACGACCTTTTCGATGAGGGAAGGAAGCTGCACCGGCTTTGGATTCAGCTCGAGGGCTCTTCCGGCCTCAATCCGCGACACGTTCAAGAGATCGCTGATCAACCTGGTAAGGCGGTCGCACTCCGTGTCAATGATCTGATAGAACTCTCGCTGCGTGGCCTGATCGTAGTATCCCTCAGTATCCGCGAGGAGGGTTGAGACAAAGCCCTTGATAGAGGTAAGCGGGGTTCGCAGTTCATGGGAGACCGTGGAGACGAAGGCTGTTTTCATGCGCTCGACGCTTCTGATCTCGGTGATGTCGTTGAATATTGACACAACACCGATAGGCTGCTCGTCCTCTCCTCTAACGAAAGCTGTCTGGGCCTGGTAAATCCTCTCCTCGCTGCCGCCGGGGCCCGTGAGCAGCGAAATCTCATCCGCGACCTCCTCGTTGGTTTCCAACGAGCGGGCGATTAACTCCTTGGCCTTCGGGTACCCGATTACCTCATAGTAGGGCTTGCCAACCACATTCCCGGATTGAATGTTGAACATCCCCCGGCCAGAGGCGTTAATCTGCATGATGCGTCCCTCTTTGTTGACCACCATGAGGCCCGCGTAGACGCTTTCGATTATGTGTTCGAGCTCTTCTTTTTCCTCCACGACTTCGCGGTAGAGCTGGGCATTCTGGATAACGGCCGTCGCGTTCTTCGCCAGCCGCTCAAGCAGGTGGATGTCCTCCTCGATGAAGATGTTGCCGTACCGCTTGTTGAAGACGTGGAGGACGCCGATGGTGGTTCGACCGACAACCCTGTTTTCCTCGTCGCGTTTCTCGGCTATGAGGGGCACGCAGGCGCCGTTGCGCACGTTCAGCAGAGCGACGTTCTCCTTGACAGTACGCTCGTCGCTGATCGCATCGTACATTATGACGGGCTTTCCCTCGCGGAAGACCTCGCCGGAAATGCCCTGGGTGGCCCGAACTCTGAACCGCTTTACCTCTTCGTCGGTCAAGCCGAACGCCGGTTTTCTTGAGACAAGTTCGCCCTGCTCCTTATCGAAGAGCATGATGACGCATTTCTCAGCCTGAAGAATCGCTGCGGTTGTTGCGACGAACCGCCTCAGTGTCTCCTCAAGCTCGGTTATCGGCGCCGGCTCCCCTGTCTCGGAAGCACTCCGGACCCTCTGCTCCAGCTCCTTGTTCGCCTTTTCCAGCGCGGCTACATACTGCTTCTTCTCCTCGAGTTCACGCTGGAGTTCGTCAACCCTTCTGTTCAGCGCCTCGAAATCAGTCATACATCCAGATTACCTTTCCATCTGCGCGTTACAGGCCGGGCGATGACCCCCCGGCCGCACGTGTGTATTATAGCATAAGGGGTGTCTTGAGTCAACTTTCCCAGCCTCTCGACGGATGCCTCAGCCGGACATGACGAGTGATTCTCATATTGAGTTTACCCGCGAATCCTGGATGCCGATGACACAATCTGTTCAAAAAACTTGGTAGGGCAAAGAAGGATTTTCGGACGGGATCGTAGAAGGTCTTTGGATGGAAGAACCTGCGAAATCGAGGGGAGCAACCCAAATGAACGACAGACACAGACTGCTGACATATGGCCTGACGATAGCGCTTTGCCTTTCGGCATCAGCTCTTTCCGCTGCGGAACTGCAGCTCGCGGGCATCAAGCTCAGTGGGTCGGCCCTCATCGTGATTCAGAAGTACGGGAATCCAAGTGAGGTCAGAGTAGGGGCGGCTGCCATGGCGCAGGCCGCCGGGCCGGCTTATACTCCAGGCATGCCTTCGCCCGCGTTGGGCGGAATGCCTTATATGACACCAGAAGGATCGAGCATGCCGTACATGCCAAGTACGGCTGCGTCGCCGGCGTTCGGCATTCCTACGCTGCCGGGATTCCCGGGCGCGCCATCGCAGCCCGGAGCGCCGACGCTCCAGGCAGGCCAAATAGTGAGCGCTCCCGAGGTCACCTGGATATACAAGTTCCCAAGGAACAAGACGCTCGAGTTCATCATAAGCCCGGACGGGCGCGTAGTGCAGATCGCCGCCTACGGAGTAGACTGGCCGGGCATCAGCACAGCTAAGGGGATTCGACTCGGCCAAACATATAAAGACGTGTTACTCAAGTACGGATTCCCTGAATCTCACGAGCGAGCGGGCGTAGAGCTGATCGCAAAGTATCCCGAGACGCATCGCGCGCTCTTTACCTTCGTGGGCAAGACTCTCGTAGGCATCACAATCGCCTTGATGGACTAGCAATTACTCTGGTGGACGGCGGGGTCGTTCTGTGTGGCTGGCTCGCGGGATGCAAAAGAAGAAATACGGCAACGGGTCGGCATCATTGATGTCGTATCCGAGTATGTAGCTGTCAAGCGATCTGGGAAGAGCTACAAGGGGTTGTGCCCGTTCCATGCAGAGAAGACCCCCTCGTTCACCGTCAGCGAAGAGTTCCAGACTTGGCACTGCTTCGGCTGCGGCGAGCACGGGGACGTCTTCTCGTTCCTCATGAAGGTCGAGAACCTGACCTTCGCCGAGGCGCTGGAGCGGCTGGCAAAGCGTGCGGGTGTCGAGCTGGAGCGCTTCCGAGATCGTCAGACTAGCCGCAGGGAGCTTCTGGGCAGACTAAACGGGCTCGCTGCGGCCTATTACACTGGGCTGCTGAAGCGAACGCCCACAGCTATCGAGTACCTGCACAATCGCGGGCTCGCAGACCAGACGATCGAGCAATTCCGGCTGGGTTACGCTGCGCCCGCATGGGATGGCCTCGTGCGGTACTTGACCAGGAAAGGCGCGGATCTGAAGGGAGCCGAGCAGGCCGGGCTTGTCATCAGCGGCGAACGCGGCCTCTACGACAGGTTCAGGCACAGGATAATCTTCCCGATCCTTGACATACAGGAACGCGTGATCGGTTTCGGCGGCAGGGCGCTGGGCGATGAACAGCTAAAGTACCTCAATTCGCCTGAGACAGCACTCTTCAGCAAGACGCGGTCGTTGTACGGCCTCAACCTTGCAAGAAAGGCGATCTCGGAGAAAGGGTACGCGCTCATCGTCGAAGGGTACATGGACGCCATAACCGCGCACCAGGCCGGCTTTGTGAACTGCGTCGCAACGCTCGGGACGGCGCTGACCCTCCAGCACATCAATGTGCTCTCGCGTTACACGCAGAAGATAGCGCTGGCTTACGATGCCGATTCCGCCGGGATGACAGCGGCTCTGAGAGGCGCCGCGCTGTTCGACGAGGCGGGATGCGATGTGCGAATCGTCCGGCTGCCCGGCGGAGATGACCCGGACAGCCTGCTCCGCAAAGGGCGAGTCTCGGAGTTTGCCGCCGCGGTTGCCGAAGCCCTCGCGATAGTTGACTATAAGCTGGCGATCCTTCGGGAGCGGCACGACCTAACGGATCCGGCTGGGCGTGCCGCGATGCTCAAGGAGGCGGCGCGGGTCCTGGCCGAAGTCCCTTCGTTCATAGAGCGCGAAAGATGCATCAAGGAGCTGATAGGGTATCATCCTAATTGGGACGTAGGGCCGACGCGCGCGCAGAATCAGATAAGGGCGGATGTGGAGGCGCTGATCAGGCGCGGACAGACCGGGGCCGCAAGGAAACGCGGTCCAGAAAGCGCCCCGAAGCCGGCGGCCGCACTCGAAGGAGCCGAGAAATCAGTTCTTCGCGTTCTCATTTGCCAGGAGGAAGGCGCTGAAACGGTGCTTAACACTTTAACGCCTGAGGACTTCTCCAGCGAGATGAGCCGTGCCGCCGCAAAGGCCCTATTTGAGATGTTCGAGCAGAAGAAGGGAATATATCTACCGGGTCTACTCGAAGTTGTTGGCGAAGATGTGGGCGCGTTCCTGAGCCAGTTGGCGATGAGTGACGAGGGCCCGCCGACCAATGAAAAGGCCCTGGAGGACTGCACGGCCCTGATAAGGAATTCAAGATTGAAGAGATTGAGAACATCAGAGGTTCTCGGCCCGTATATGAAGCAGGGTATCATAGACGCTAGCGACGGCCCGCACGAACAAACGATGGAGGAGCTTAAGGAGTTCCTTGAGAAATCTGGGAAGCTCCCGGAAGACAGCGGGCAGTAGAGGTGGACAAACGACAGTGACAGTTGAGGAGATAAAGGATCACGTTGAGGTACGCAAGCTCCTGGACGAAGGCAGGCGCAAGGGCGTACTGACATACGATGAGATAAACGATATACTGAGCCAGCAGGAAGACCTGGATGCGGACCAGATCGAGGACCTCCTCCAGACTCTCGCCGATGAGGGTATCCAGGTTGTCGAGAAGGTGAAGGATATCGAGTTGGCCGAGGAGCGCCCTGTAGACGGAAGCCCCATCCGCGACGTGGAGGTACATAGCAAAGAAATTGCCGCCATAGAGGGTCTGCCGATAGACGACTCTGTGAGAATGTGGCTTAGAGAGATCGGCAAGACTCCGTTGCTCACCATGGAGGAGGAGATCAGGCTGGCGAGGACGATCGCCGAGTTTGATGCGAAGACCATCGAGGCGCAGCTCGCCAAGGAGAAGCTCATTCAGGCTAACCTCCGCCTCGTGGTAAGCATAGCCAAGAGGTACAGCGGCAGAGGCATGTCGTTCCCCGATCTGATCCAGGAGGGGAACATAGGTCTCATCCGCGCGGTTGAGAAATTCGACTACACGAAGGGCTATAAGTTCAGCACTTACGCAACCTGGTGGATTCGCCAGGCGATCACCCGCGCTATCGCAGACCAGGGCCGCACGATCAGAATCCCCGTGCATATGGTGGAGACGATCAACCGCTTGATCAAGACATCGAGCCGTTTGCTGCAGGAGCTCGGACGCGAGCCGACCCTGGACGAGCTGGCTAGGGAGATGGACCTTCCGGTAGAGCGCGTGAGCGAGATATACAAGATCGCTCCGGAGCCGCTCTCCCTCGAGACGCCGATCGGCGAGGAGGAGGACAGCCATCTGGCCGACTTCATCCAGGATCAGGAAACGATCTCGCCGGACGACGCTGCATCTCACCAGCTCCTTCGCGAGCGAATCGTGGAGGTGCTTTCCGAGCTTACCCCGCGCGAGCGGGATGTCCTTCGGATGCGGTTCGGCCTCGATGACGGCTATCCGCGGACGCTCGAAGAGGTGGGAAGGCATTTCCAGGTGACGCGCGAGCGCATCCGCCAGATCGAAGCAAAGGCGATCAAGAAACTTCGCCATGCAAAGCGTCGGAAGAAGCTGGAGGAATACCTGACCTGACGAGTTAACTGGGAGAATGGAGGAATGGAAGTGCGGAGACGTGCCTATCACGCGAGCCTCCCAACCTTCCCTTCCCCGTGCTTCCATTCTTTTTGTGCGCTCGAAAGCATGCAAGGAGATTCCTGATTGGCTGATAAGTTCAAGCTATCGAGATTGGTGCGAACCGTGTCCTCCGAGATTTACGTCGTCTGGGAGGGGGAGAAACGGGTCGGCCAGCTGCACCTGCATTTTGCCCACTACACGATCCACGCGACGCTGTTGCTGGAAGTGGACCTTGCCCTATCGGACGAAGAGGAGCTTCTGGCGCTCGTGGATGAAGACATCGTATCCTCGTACTTGCCCAGCTTCGAACGCGAGGAGATGCTCGTCACGGTATTCCGGGGCGAGGAGATCAGCGCCTTCAGCTACGCGCCGCCCGGCCTCGACGAGATGGACGAAGAGGAAGAAGGCTAGGCGCGGCGGAGAAGCCTACTTCACCGAAGACGCCACTTTGCGGATCTGGTCTATCGGGAGCTGGCCGACGATGGTCAGGTTCAGATTGCCCACCTGCCAGGAGTAGATGCCCTTGCGTGGCCGTACCGGACCCTCGTGGAGCCGCGCCAGGAACCTGGGCTTCAGCACGCGCTCCGGTGTCTCGAACAGGGAGAACGAGCTTACGCCGTCTGTGTAGCGGATGACAACTAGTCTTCCGCGCCGGAACGATTGAACCGCAGCGCCCACGAGCTTGAACCCCGGCGGCAGGTAAGTCGGCGCAAGCACCCGGAAGCCGGCCGATTCCTGGGCCTTGTCAATTGGCACCAAGTCCGCCGGCGCCTGCCGCTCCACCCGGAAACCTGGCGGCGGTTCCAAGCGGAACTTCTCATGGGGAATCGTGTTCACGAAGTCAATCCTGGTATAGTAAGACATCGAAGCCGTGGCGCCGTCCGGCGCGATGTCCTCTGTCTTCAGCTTGATCCACTTCTCGCTGTCAACCCAGAACTTGCGTGTCGGGCCTTTGGCTCGCAGTCTCGGCTTCACCTGTATCACGTAGGCGTTCCGGCCCGCGATCTTGTCGCTGCCCACCAGCTCGACCTTCATATTTCCACGTCTGAACGCCAGAGCAGCCTGCTCCGTCCTCATCTTCAGCGCCGCGAGCCTCGAAGGCCCTATCCTCAGAACCTTCGCCCTGGGTATGAGATGCGCGGCAACACGGCCATCGTCCGCGCTGATTTCACCCTTGAGACGCGGCGGCTCCATATACTCGGTCCGCATGCCACTGAATCCGGCTCTGTAGACGATCTGCTCGGACGTGAGGGACGGCCCTCTCGCAAGTGTGGTCACCTGATACGCGGTGAAAGCCGCGCTGCCCTCGGCCTCCAGCATCTTCTTCAACACAGTCGGGCCGTCAATCGGCTCCGCCGAGGCAAACCCAGCAACCAGGGCTAGAAGGAATAAGACCACGATCGCTCTACTCGCAACTCGTCCCATCTTCATCGCCATGCCTTCTTGCCGCGAAACTGTTCGGTTTCAAGTTTCAGGTTACAGGTTTCCGGATGACGCCAACCTGGAACTTGGAGCCTGGAACCTGAAACTTACAAGCCGTTGTCCAAGTCGCGGGCACGCTCCCTCAGAATGACAGCCGATTCATCCGCGAGCGGGTTCGCCGAAACGAAGGACGCGTGCTGCTCCTGGCAGGTCTCGATGTATCCCCAATCCGTATCGGCCCGCTCGGAATACCGGCCTTGTCCGAAGAAGAGGACGGACCCGGCGATCACCGCGCACAGCAGCAGCCCCACCAACGCCGGCCTGAGCGCCAGGCGCCTGTGATGCGCCGGCGCAGCCGCGAATGCCCTGCCGATCGCATTCAGCCATTTCCGGATTCGCCCTGTCTCCGTGGGAACTGTGCCCTGGGTCTTAAGAGCAGCCAGACGACGATCCTTCACCCGCTGCTCGAAGCCGGTGGGCGCACTCACGCGACGCAGGGAACGCACCATGACCGAGGCGCTTTCCAGCTCTTTCACCAGGGCGGCACACGACGGGCACCCGCTCAGATGCACCCTCGCCTCATCCGCGGCGTCCACGCTGAGCGCGCGGTTAACGTAATCTCCTATGCGCTTCGAAAATGCCTTGCAATCCATGCTCGCATCACCGCCTCAGAAACCGTAGACTGTAGACTGAAAAGGCCGTGCCGGTCTCCAGTCTATTGTCTACTGTCTATCCTCCACATATGCCTTGAGCAGATCGCGAAGCTGCATGCGCGCGTTGAACAAACGCGATTTCACAGTGCCGACGGGGCAGCCGAGAGCTTCGGCGATCTCCTCGTATGACATGCCCTCCAGATCGTACAGCAATATGGCCGCGCGGAGCTTCTCGGGCAGCTTCGAGAGAGCCTTCTGAACCTCGACCTGCAATTCGACGCGCTCACAGACACGCTGAGGATCGTAGGTGCCGTCGGGTACGTCGGGGCTCGCCGTCTGCCCGCCGTCAAGCTGCTCCCGCTCCAGCGGCGTGATGAGTCGCTTTTCCAGCCCGTCGCGGCGGTACTTGTCAACACAAAGGTTCATCGCAATCCTATAAAGCCAGGTGTGGAGGTTCGATTCGCTTCGAAAAGACTTGATCGCCGCGAACGCCCGGACGAAGACCTCCTGCGCCAGGTCTTCAACGTCCTCGCGGTTCGAGATCATGCGCCAGATGTAGTTGTAGATCCCGTCTTTGTAGCGTGCAACGATCTCGTCGAAGGCCTCATAATCGTCCTCCTGACATCTCAGCACCAAGACGGCGTCTGCGCTCAGCAAACAGACCACCTTCTCCTCAGCGCGACATGCACACCTACTGGATGTAGACGTATCGAGCGCGAGAATGTTCAGTTCCCGATGGTTTTATCGGCGGATGCGGCGATTATTCGTACTCGCGGAAAAGAGATTTGAACTTGTCCGCCTGCTGAAGTTCGATTGCGGAAAATGCGAGGTCGAAAGCGAGGAGCCAGAGCATCATGATTGCATCGTCCTTCGGGAGTTCCAGCACGTTGGCAAAGAAGTCCTTCAGCACCTCTTCGTAGGTGGACGCGTGCTCCTCAAGGACGATCCGGTCTTTAAGGCGGGCGCCGAGCACATCATTCTGGACGCGGTCGAGGAAACCGCGCACGTTCTCGGCCGTCGCATGTTCCAGGCTCTCGCCAAACTCTCCGAAGACCAGTTTCTTGAACTCGTACAAGTCCATGAGGTTATCCGGTTCTCACCGCAGACAGGCAGATGCGCCGCCCACGCGGTATGTCAACTCTCGTCAAACCAGCCGCTCTATGCGAACCTCGTCCAGCAGGTCGAGCACCTGGCCGCGGTTGCATATCTCCGCGCCGTTCGTCATGGCCGTAGCAGCCCCCGCCGCGGTGCCCCATCTCAGGGCCTCCTCCAGGAAGCCCCCGTGGCTCAGGATGTGCGCGATCCCCGCGACCATAGAGTCGCCGGAGCCTATGGTGCTCACCGGTTTCACCTGGGGAGGCACCGCGCGCCAGGCCCCTTCATCCGACCCGGCGACTGCTCCCTCGGCGCCCATCGAGACTACGACAAGCTGGACGCCAAGCTCGCGCAGGGATTTCACAGCGCGGAGGGCATCATCAATGGATTTGACCTCGACGCCCACGAGCCTGCGCACCTCGTCCGTATTAGGCTTTATCATGAACGGGACAGCCTCGATGCCCAGGCGCATCGCCTCGCCGTCGCTGTCCAGGATGGCTCGCGCCCCTGCCTCGCGGACGACGGTTACGAGCCTTCGATATACGTCGATTGGCGCTCCCGGGGGCAGACTGCCGCCGAAAATCACCATCGTCCAACTGTGAGCGGCCCTGCGGACCTTCACGAACAGCTCGTCGAATTCGTGTTCGGTGATCGGCGGGCCGGGCTCGTTCAGCATCGTGGGAGGTGCGCCCGACGTCTCCTGCACGCAGATGTTCGTTCGTGTCTCGCGCTCGATGCGCACGAAGTCTGTAGAGATGCCCTCCGTATTGAGCACGTGCTCGATGAATCTCCCAGTCCGGCCGCCCAGAAGCCCGAGGGCGATCGTCTCGCTGCCCAGCTCCTTCAGGACGCGCGAGGCATTGATGCCCTTCCCGCCCGCATCAACCTCGATCTTGCTGATGCGGTTGGCATCGTTGGGATGGAGCCTGTCAATGTACACGCTCTTGTCGAGCGCAGGATTCAAAGTGACAGTGGCGATCATGGGATATGCAATGCGTAAGACGTGATGCGTGAGGAAGAAGATGCCCCCACGCATCGCGCGTTACTTCTATGACGAATTCCAGCGGCCGAATGTTTCTACTCGTGGTACTTGATGGTGCTTTCCTCGAGGCCGCCTGCTCCCGCAGGCCGGCCGGCCTTCCCGACGCACCCGAATAGCCTCATGAAGCCGCGCACAGTCTCCTTCACTTCGTTCTTGCCGGGGAGCAGTATCTTCCGCATGTCCTTCTGGCCGGGGTCTTTCTCGAAAGCAGCCTTCATGCCGCGGAGGAATGCCATGCTCACCTCCGTCGCGACGTTGATCTTAGCGATGCCGTTCTTGACGGCGTCTTCCAGCGTGCCCTCGTAGCTCTCCAGCTTGATGCCCATGCGCTCGGCATCCTGCCTGGACTTGATGACGCCGGAAGCGCCGTGCAGGACGAGCGGCACGCCGGTGCGCTCCTTGATGGCAACCAGCCTCTCGATATTCAGAGGCTGGATGTCCCGCTTCATGCCGTGGACGCTTCCAACGGCGGCTGCAAGCGAGTCGCAGTGCGTGCGCGCGACAAACTCCTCGGCCTGGTCCGGATCGGCCATCAGCGCGGTGATTTTGTCCTGAACCTCTTTCGGCAGCTTGGTTGAGTAATCGTATCCCGCCGGGAGCATCGGCTCGTAGTCCTCGATTTTGGGGATCTTGCCCAGTTCGGTCTCGACCGGAATCCCGCAGGCATGGGCGATCTCAGCGATTTTGGAGCTTACGGCGATGTTCTGCTCGAGCGGCTGGCTGGAGCCATCATACATCAAGCTGGTGAATCCCGCGCGGAGGCAGCGGACGTTCTGATCGAAGTCCGTCCCATGATCCAGGTGAAGCACCACGGGCACGGTCGCAAGCTCGGCGGCGACCTTCACCAGCATAGTGGCGAATTCGAGGCCGGCGTACTTGATGGCGCCCTGACTCACCTGCAGGATGACCGGCGCACGTTCCTTCTCGGCGGTCTCGATGACCGCCTGCACGCATTCCATGTCGTTCGCGTTGAACGCGCCGACGGCATAGCCTTCCCGCTGGGCCTTGATTAAGAGTTCTTTGCTGCTGACTAACGGCATGTTTTCACCTCATTGGTTTTGATTTGGTTATTCCATTGGAATTCTTGGGCAGGGGCGAGGTAACCTCGCCCCTGCAGAACGCGAATACGCTTCCCATCACGATTTCAACAGCTCTTCGACCTCGGCGCGAGTCGGTAGGGCGGAGATCGCCCCCCGCTTCGTCGTCGTCGCGCCTGCGACGGCATTGGCGAATCGGAACGTCCGGATCAGCGCTTCCTCATCCAGGAGGCTGATTCCGTCTGGCTCCGACACGCTTGCGAGCAGGCACGAGAGCATCCCCGCGACGAAGCCATCCCCTGCGCCCGTCGTATCCACTACTTCGACGGAGAAGGCAGGCACCCTTCCCTGGGCGCGCGCCGTCCGGAAGTAGCATCCCTGGCTCCCCAAGGTGACCGCCAGGAGCGCGATGTTCGGAAAGGCATCCATCAACAGCCTGGAACCTGCAGCCAGCTCGGATGCGCCTGTCAGGAAGGCCAGCTCCTCCTCGCTGACTTTGACAACGTGCGGGTAGGCCATCGCGGCGAGCATCTGCTCCTTCGCCCGATCCAGACCGGGCCAGAGCGGCTTCCGGAGGTTCGGATCGTACGAGATCAATAGCCCGCCGTCGGCCGCACAGCCTATCGCCGCCTCGGTCGCGCCCTTGCTCGGCTCGGATATCAAGGTTATCGAGCCGTAGTGAAACGCGCGCGCGGATTTGATAAAGTCCACGTCCAGCTCCTGAGCAGTCAGAAGCATGTCGGCGCTGGGATTGCGGTAGAACATGAACTCCGGCACGCCTTCCGGCGTGAGCGAAACAAAGGCGAGGCCCGTCCGCGCGTTCCGATCGAAGAGCATGCGGCTGGTATCCACGCCGCTGTCGGCGAACGTCTTCGCCAGGAACCGGCCGAACGGGTCGTCGCCGACCTTTCCCACAAAGGCGCTCGGATTGCCGAGCTTCGACAGCCCCGCCGCCACGTTCGCGGGTGCGCCGCCCGGTGCCTTCTTGAACGCCGAGACCTCTATCAGGGAGACCCCGGATTCCAGCGGTATGAAGTCTATCAGCGCCTCGCCGAGGCAGACTACATCCGGCATATCCATCAGCAGAGTGTTGGAGTAATGGAGTGGTGGAGTGATGGGACCCGATACTCCATTACTCCTTCTCCGTCGTCATGCTACTTAAACAGCGTCTTTGCTTCTTCGTACAGCTCGATTGGGACGGTCTTCAGCTCGCTGACGGCGCGCTCCATATCCGCAGCCACAATCCGGTCGCCCCGAACAGCCGACATCTTGCCGAACTCGCCTGAGTTCACCATGTCAGCCGCCTTCAGGCCGAGCATGGTTCCGAGCACCCGGTCGAACATGGTGGGCGGGCCGCCTCTCTGGATATGACCGAGCACCGCCGAGCGCGTCTCGAAGCCGGTGCGGCTCTCGATCTCCCCCGCCAGAGAATCGCCTACGCCGCGCTCGCGCAGGATGACATGGCCGAACGCGTCAACGGAGATGCTTTCCTCTTCGGCCTGAGGAAGGTCAATCCCTTCGGATGCCACGACGATCGCGTACATCTTTCCGCGACTCCGCGCCCCGATCAGGTGCTCGCACATCTCATCGAGATCAGGGGCGATCTCCGGGATGAGAATCCAGTCCGCGCCGCCTGCGATGCCCGTATAGAGCGCGACCCACCCCGCGTGACGGCCCATGACCTCCAGGACTATCGCACGGTCATGCGACTTCGCGGTGTCACGCAGCCGGTCTACGGCATCCACGGCGACATTGACCGCGCTGTCGAACCCGAGGGTATAGTCGGTCTCGGACAGGTCGTTGTCCATCGTCTTCGGGATGCCGACGGTGTTCACGCCGAGCTTGTGGAGGTTGCTCGCCACGCTGAGCGTGTCCTCCCCGCCGATGGCAACGATGGCATCAACCCCGAGCGCCCGGACGTTATCCAGGCACTTGTCCAGGTCCTCGTCCCTCTTAAGGGGATTGGTGCGGGACGAGCCGAGAATCGTCCCTCCCCTGGATACTATCTCATCTACGGATTCAAGCGTGAGTGGCTCGGCTATTCCCTCGATGAGGCCAAGCCAGCCTCTGGAAAGTCCCACGGGGTCATGGCCGTAGTCAAGCAGGCGTATGACGACCGCGCGAATGGCGGGATTAAGACCGGGGACGTCCCCTCCGCCGGTCAAGACGCCGACTTTCACTGTTCACGGATCCTTCCCGTGCCCCCAACAGCTTGGATGGCCCAGCAGGTTTCAAACTTCAGGTTCGCGGAGGCCATCAACCTGTAACTTGAAACTTGGAACCTGGAACTTGAAACCTAGAACTCCTCCTACTTAGGCCTCCGGCTCGATCAGGCCGTAGTTGCCATCCTGCCTCTTGTAAATCACGCTGACGAGTTCCGTCTCTGCATTCAAGAAAACATAGAAGTCGTGGTTCAGGAGCTCCATTTGGGCCGCCGCCTCTTCGGGAGACATCGGCTTCAGGGTGAACCGCTTCGTCCGCGCGATCTCCATGACCTCTTCCGGCAGCTCAGCCTCGGGAGCTCTGGTGACATGCTCTCTCGGCGATCCCTCCTGACGACTGCGCGCGATCAGTTTACCCTTGAACCGCTTGATCTGCTTTTCAAGCTTATCAACAACCTGATCAATGGCGGCATACACATTGTCCGAGCGCTCTTCTCCACGCAGGAGTATACCGTCGCCTTCCAGAGTGACCTCCACTATGTGCCAATTGCGCTGGACGCTCTGTGTGACGACTGCCTCCTTTATGTTATGAAAGTACCTGCCAAGCTTCTCCACCTTCTTCTGCGCATATCTCTGAAGCGCATCGTTCACATCCACATTCTTGCCTTTTACGGTAACTCGCATCGGTCAGCGTGACTCCTTTCACCTCAGCCGGCAGCCTAGGCGCCCCGACATAGAATACCCAATCCCCGGAAGGGAACTCGCAACGCGTTCAGTCTAACATCGGCGGCACGGCTTTGTCAACGAAGCAGTGATTGAGGGGCTGAATGGCCAGGGGAGACGGGGAGAGTATCCGCGTGTGGGTGAATCCACACGCTAATCTCACAAAGCCCCGCCTACGGCGGGGCTGCCCTGGGATGGCTCTACGTGCGGGAGGACCCCTGGTAGCCGCAGCCTTCACGGCTGCGTCGTCATGGGCGCAGGCATAAAGCCTGCGGCTGCCTTATCCCTCGGGGGTTTCCACCCCGGCAGGACCCGAAACTTGAAACATGAAACTTGGAACTTGAAACCGAGATGCGTTACTCGTTACGCTTTACGCGGTACGCACCAGCAGCGCTATCGCGTGGCATTCGATGCCGAGGCCTTCGCCGATGGGGCCAAGCCCCTCGGCGGTGGATGCTTTCACGCTGACCTGCTCCGCGCCGATGCCCAGGGCTTGGGCGATGTTGACCCGCATAGCCGGCGCGTGCTCCGCGATCCGGGGATGCTGGGCGATGAGCGTCACATCCACGTTTCCCACGCGCCAGCCGAGCTCCGCGACGACCTCCGACACCCTTGCGAGCAGCACCGTGCTCCGCATGCCCTTGTAGGCCGGGTCTGTATCCGGGAAAAGGCGGCCGATGTCTCCCGCGCCAGCCGCTCCGAGCACCGCGTCGGCGACGGCGTGCAGCATCACATCGGCATCCGAATGGCCGAGAAGTCCTTCCTCGCCGGGGAATTCGACCCCTCCGAGGAACAGCTTCCTTCCAGCGCCAAACCGGTGGACATCGTAGCCGTGGCCGATGCGCGGGAGAGCAGGAGAATGGGGGAATGGGAGAATGGGGGAATGGGTCGGAACATCGAACATCGAACCGGCGTGCTCCGCACTTCCCCTGGACCCCTCTGCTCTCGCACGCATGATCGCCTCTGCGGTGGCGATGTCCGTCGGAGTGGTGACCTTGACGTTCTCGTAGGAGCCCTGCACGATTCGCACAGGCAGGCCGAGCCGCTCGACCAGGGCGGCATCGTCCGTTCCAAAGTAGCGGTCGGCGTAGGCACGCTCATAGGCCGACTGGATAACCTCCCGCGCGAAGGTCTGCGGCGTCTGTATGGCGTAAAGGCGCTCGCGGTCGAGGGTGGAGCTCACGAAGCGCCCGTCGAGGGATGACTTGATGGTATCAATGACAGGCACGGCGGCGATGGCTGCTCCATCTGCGCGTGCGGCGTCAATGGATGAGGCAACGATCTCGCGGGTGACAAGAGGGCGCGCGCCATCGTGGATCGCGACGATATCGCAGCCGGGGGACACGCCGGCCAGGCCGCTGCGCACCGAATCCTGGCGCACCTCGCCGCCTGCTACCACGGCATTCACCTTGGTGAGGCTCCGCTCGCGCACCAGGTCTTGCGCGCGGCCGATCTGCTCCTCGCGTACCACAAGGACTATCTCGCCGATTTCCGGGCAGTTCTGGAAGACCGCGAGCGTGTGCGCTATCAGCGGCTGACCGGCCAGAGGAGCGAACATCTTATCGGTATCGCTATCTAGCCTTCTTCCGAGGCCTGAAGCTGGAATAACTGCGGACGTTGCGGCCAATCAAATCATCCTCTTCTTCCTGGATCGCCTTTAGGTTACTGAAGATCATCTTCCCGGCGACAGTCTGGAGTACGCTCGTGACAGTGACGTCCACAGTTCCACCGATATGCTTCTTGGCCCCCTCAACCACGACCATGGTGCCGTCATCGAGGTACGCAATCCCCTGGTTCAACTCCTTGCCCTCTTTGATGACGGACACCGACATCTCCTCACCGGGAAGAACTACAGGCTTCAGGGCGTTCGCGAGCTCGTTTATGTTGAGCACGGCGACCCCGTGGATTTCCGCAACCTTGTTCAGATTGAAATCGTTCGTAACGATGCTGCCGTCAATCTCCTGAGCCAACTTCACGAGCCTCGTGTCCACTTCCTCCGCGTTCTCCGGGTTAACCGGCTCGGTCTGCCTGACAGCCAGGTTCAACTCCTTCCGCATCTGGTTGAGGATATCCAGGCCCCTCCGCCCTCGAGCGCGCCTGAGTGTGTCGGGAGAATCGGCGATATGCTGGAGCTCCTCCAGGATGAAGCTTGGGATGCAGACCTGGCCCTCCACAAATCCACTCCTGCAGATGTCCGCTATGCGGCCGTCTATGA
>Ga0307378_10001307_pt1 | contig 40728 bp, 38 predicted proteins | sample UN1MG_FD_202238 | JGI IMG/M metagenome (GOLD analysis project Ga0307378, IMG submission 202238) | Soil microbial communities from Risofladan, Vaasa, Finland - UN-1 | ecosystem: Environmental > Terrestrial > Soil > Coastal area > Acid sulfate soil | place: Finland: Risofladan, Vaasa | collected...
GCAGGTGTTTCCAGCAGCGGAAATCCCGGGAGAAACCGGCCGTCACGGAGGTCAAGTTGCGATCATCAACGATCAGCCAACAAGTCTGGATCACGAGGCTCAGCTCATTCTCCGCGGTGCTGCCGGACAGATTCTAAGGATGCTTGCAGAAGAGGCGACCAGTGATCGGAAGTGGCCTGTTTCGGAAGGGCATCGTGAGAGTGAAGGTATATAGTTTGAGAGAGGAGGATTGACTATGAAGAGACACGGACAGCTCATCCGGGTAAAAACGGAAAAGTTGGAGGAGTACAAGAAGTATCACGCGGCAGTTTGGCCGGAGATCCTCGAAATGATCCGGAAATGCAATATTCGCAACTATTCGATTTATCACAAGGATGGTTATCTGTTCGCCTACTTTGAGTACGTAGGCACAGATTTTGCAGCCGATATGGCAAAGATGGCGGCGGATCCGAAAACGCAGGAATGGTGGGATATCATGATACCCATGCAGGAGCCCCTGGAAACAAAAGCCGATGGTGAGTGGTGGGCTGAGATGGAAGAGGTTTTTCACACCGATTAGCGAATCTGAGAAAAGATACCGGTACTCCACCGTTGGTTGTGGTTAGAAAAAAACTTGACAGCCGAGCAATATCGTTTAGAATAATGTTAAGCGTTTAACGTATAAGGTTTGACTATTTGATTGATCGAGGGGAGATTCATGGAACGCACGCAGAAATGCCGGGAAAAACTGGAGCGGATTAACAAAACCCTTCGCCATGAAGAGGCAGACCGAGTTCCGATAAGCGATTTTTTCTGGGGGAGCTTCATCAAACGCTGGCAGGAGGAGTTGGGTCTGCCGGCGGACACCGACATCTATTCTTACTACGACCTGGACTGGATCGTGACCATTCCCAACATGGATCCTCATATCAAGTCATTCGATATCATCAGCGAGAACGATGAGGAGGTGGTTGTGCGCACGGGCTTTGAGGCGGTGATTCAGAAGAAATACGCTGACCCGATGCCTCGGTACCTTGAATTCGATACGAACTCAATCGACAAGATGAGGGCTTTCCGGTTTGACGATCCCTGGGATGATCGTCGCTTTTTCAAAGGAGGCGACAATCAGGTGGCCGGTGTCGGGGACGGATTTGTCAGAGACCTGCCTCCCTGGATCGACACCGTCAAAACCCTGCACCCGAATTTCCCGGTGTATGGTTCCTTATGCGAGGGGATGGAGGAGCTTTGGCGTATCATCGGAAGCGAAAATGTTTTGCTTTGGATCGGTCTGTATCCTGAGGAGCTGGCCGCCTTCGTCCAACGGGTCAACGAGTTCAATCTCGAGCTGGCCAAAGCTCAGATCCAGGCGGCCGGTGGCTTGCTCGACGGAATGGTAATTTGGGGGGATGTGGCCTATAGAAAGGATATGCTGTTCTCCCCCGAATATTGGCGCAAGCATTTCAAGCCCGGTGTGAAGGCAATTATCGATGTTTGCCATGAAAACGGGCTGCCGGTGATCTATCACGGATGCGGAAATGTCAATCGGATATTCGAAGATTTCATCGAGGTCGGGGTGGACGCCTACAATCCTTTGGAGGCCAAGGCGGATCTGGATGTGGTAGAGCTGCGCCGCAGCTACGGCCATCGAATCGGATTCTGTGGCAACATGGATGTCACGGTTTGGGCCGAAGCAAGCAAGGAGGAGTTGAAGCGGGTGGTTTTGACCAAATTAAACGCCGCCAAGGGGGGAGGCTTCATCTTTCAGTCCGATCATTCGGTTCCCAGCAACGTGTCCGGTGAAAACTACGATTATGTGGTCAAGCTGGTGAGGGAGTATGGCAAATACCCCCTGGATCTCGGTGAATATGATATTCCGGAACTGGGTTGAGGGTAGAAGGGGAGATCGGGGATGACTCCGCGGGAACGGATTCTGGCCGCTATTAACCACAGGGAACCGGACAGAGTGCCGGTGGATCTGGGTTCCACTCCCAGCTCCGGGATCTCAGGGATCGCCTACGGTCGACTCAAGGCTCACCTGGGTGAGAACCGCGGTCACAACAGAGTGTACGACGTGGTGCAGCAGCTTGCCCAGCCAGAGGATTTTATCCTGGAGCGCTTCGCAATCGATGTCGTAGATATCGGCCGCACCTTCAACACTGCAGATTCGGACTGGTACGACGTTGAGTTGGCCGACGGCAGTAAAGCTCAGTATCCGGCCTGGTTTCATCCTACAGCCCGGTCAGATGGAAGCTGGGAAGCCTCGGTCGGCGGGCGGGTGATTGCGAAGATGCCGTCCGAGGGTACATTTTTCGATCAGACCTATTTTCCCTATGTCGACGGTTATCCTGACTCTTTCGAGAAACTTCCCGAGGAGATGGGCAGGATCCTCTGGGCAGCCCTGGTTCACAGCCCCTGGGATCACGTCTCAGAGCCGGATTTCTGGCAGACCCTGCGCAGCCGCACGCTGAAGCTCAAAGGTTCGACGGATAGGGCGTTGATGATCGTGGTGGGGTGCAATCTCTTCGAATGGGGGAGTTTTTTGAGGAGATTGGACAACTTCCTGATGGATCTGGTAGCGGAACAGTATAATGTGGAGCGGCTGCTCGATGCGCTAATGGAGCAGCATCTCTCCTTTCTTGACAAGGTCTGCACCGCCGTCGGCGATCTGGTGGACATCGCCCGCTTCGGGGATGACCTGGGAATGGATCAGGGACCTTTCATGCCGCCGGAGATCTACGAGAAGCTTTTCAAACCCCGGCACGCCGAACTGTGCGACTTCGTGAAGAAGCATAGCCAGATGCACACCTTCATCCATTCTTGCGGATCGATCTACGAGCTGCTCCCGCACATCATCGAAGCAGGATTTGAGATCATCAATCCTGTACAGACCAATGCGAGAAATATGGAGCCAGCCAAACTCAAGGCTGAGTTCGGTAAAGATTTGACCTTCTGGGGGGGTGGAGTCGATACCCGGCAGGTGCTGAACCGGGCCACACCCCGGGAAGTAAAAGAACAGGTAAAGCGGCGGCTGGAGATCTTCGCCCCGGGCGGAGGTTTTGTCTTCAACACGGTACACAACATCCTTCCCGAGGTGCCCCCTGAGAATATCGTCGCCATGTTCGAGGCGGTTGTCTAATGCCCTACGCAACACTGGCAGATATTGCCAAGCGAGCCAATAAGAGCATAGCCACGGTGTCTCGGGTTCTCAACGGTAAGGCAGATGAGGGAATCCAAATCAGCGAAGAAACCAAGCAGCAGATCCTTACCCTTGCCAAGGAGCTCAACTACCGACCAAACTTTCTGGCCCGTCATTTGGTACAGAAGGACAGCCGGGTCATCGGACTGCTGATCCCGGACATCATGCAGATCTTCTTCAACGAGATCTGCTATCACCTGAGCCGGAAACTGGATGAAGCCGGCTACGATATCCTACTGGCCCACAGCTACGAAGACCCGGAACCGGAGCGCAAAGCCATCGAAATGATCCTTTCCCGACGGGTCAACGGAATCGTCGTGGCCCCGGCTAAAGGACAGCACAACCTGGAGCTTCTCGAGGACATCCGCAGCCGCAACATCCCGCTGATCCTCCTCGATCGTTATTTCATCGACAAGACCTTTTACTCAGTAACCAGCGATGACGTGCAGGGCAGCTACCTCCTGGTCAGTCACCTGATCGATCAGGGAGCCCGCAAGATTCTATTCCTCTGCGGGGATCGAGAGACCAGCGTTACCATTGAGCGCATAGCCGGCTATCGGAAAGCGTTCCGCGAGCAGAAGATACCCGTGGAGGAGCGTCTGTTTGTCGAAAGCGGATTCTTCCAAAAGGATGGTTATAAGATTACCCGCCGGCTGATCGCGGATGGAGCGCTGCAAGGAGTAGAGGCAATCATGGGTGTCAACGACGAGATAGCCCTGGGTGTTCTTGAGGCCCTGTGGGAGGAGGGTATCAAAGTTTCTCGAGATATCCTGGTTGCCGGCTACGGAGATGAGCGTTATTCCAAATACTTGCGGGTACCCCTTACTTCGGTCCAGCAACAGACCAGCGTTCTCGCCGAACATACCTACAGGCTGTTGATGAAGCTCATCGAAAAAAAGAAGATCCCCAAAATCGATATAAAGGTCCCCTGCCAACTTATCATCAGGGAATCAACGGCTCGAGAAAGGCAGGGGGGTGCCGCATGACATCCCGGGAAAGAGTTTGGGCGGCTTTTGCCCACAAGGAGCCGGATCGAGTTCCCACATGGTGTGGCGCATCGCCGGAGTTCTGGGACAAGACTAAGCATAAGCTCGGGCTTGACGATGAAGCTCTGCGAGTTCGATTCCACGATGATTTCCGCAGAGTCTTCTCCCGATACGCAGGACCGGAAGCTTACAGTCCGGTGGAGCATCTCAGCGAGGGTTCGATCTACCGCACCCCCTTCGGTATCGAGCGCAGCGGGATCGGCTATGGTCAGCCCCGCTCCCATCCACTGGCCGAAGCTTCCCTGAAGGAGCTCGAGGAATACCCCTGGCCGGATCCCGACTGGATCGATATATCCCACATAAGGGATGATGCGCTGCTCTACGAGGGGAAGTATGCAATCCTGGGCGGTGAGTGGGCTCCCTACTGGCACGACGCCATCGATCTAGTAGGGATGGAGAATTTCTACTACAAGTTGTACGACGATCCTCGCTTCGTAGAGTCATTGCTCACTCGTATCGTTGATTTCTACGCCGAGGTAAGCCGAAGAACCTTCGAGGCTGCTGCGGATGCGATCGACATTTTCTTCATTGGCAATGATTTCGGTAGTCAGATGGGTCCGTTGGTGGGAGAGGAGCTGTTCCGACGGTTTCTCCTTCCCCATTTGAAGCGTCTGATCGATCTGGGCCATCAGTACAACCTGAAAGTGATGCTCCACTGCTGCGGCGGATTCGCACCGTTGATCCCGGCGATGATCGAAGTCGGATTGGACGGACTGCATGCGATCCAGCCCTCCTGTGTGGGTATGGATCTGGGTTCCCTGAAACTTGAGTTCGGGGATAGGATCCTGTTCAACGGCTGTATCGACTCCCATCATGTTTTGATAAAAGGGAGCCAAGAGCTGGTCCAGCAAAAGACCAGAGAGGTGATCGACATCATGAAGCCGGGCGGTGGCTTCGTGGCTGGTGCCAGCCACGATACCATCCTCGAGGAAACCCCCCTGGAGAATGTCTTGACCATGTTCGATACTATTGTCGAATACGGAGCGTACAGGTAGGGATCTGTTGTTCAAATCGAGAGGAGGTGATACAGGTACAAATCCTGGGTACAACGGGAAGCAGATGATCGCCTGTGCCTCATCTGTTTCCTCGAAAAAAATCTTTTAAGGAGGAAAGTGTGAAAAAACTTCTAACAATCACACTGGCTCTGCTGCTTGTTGCCGGCTTTGCCTTTGCAGGCGGAACGCAGGAAGTGGCGGCGCCCTCAGTTCTGAAGTGCGCCTTTGTCGGTGGCGCGAACTATGAAGAGCTCTACAAGGAAATCCCCAAGTGGGAAGCCAAAACGGGGATGAAGGTAGAGATAGTCTATAAGGGAGACGGCTTCCAGATAGACAAGAAGCTGAAGATGGATTTCGCCGCCGGATCTGTGGACTACGATGTCTGCTGGGACCACTCCAGTTTCTTCACCCAGTACATCAAGGCCGACGGGATCGTACCCCTGGACGACTACTTCAGTGCGGACGAGTTGAAGGATTTCATCCCGATGATCCTCAATTCGGGCAAGCGGGACGGCAAGCTTTGGATCATCCCGCGGCATTTCGACATCAGCTGCCTGCACTACCGCACAGATTTGTTCCAGGATTTTGGCCTGACGGTTCCGGAGACCTGGGATGCCTTTAAGGCGACCGCCTTGAAAGTGCAGCCGAACCTGCCGGCTGGAGTATATGCTACGGAGTTTGCCGGCAAGGAGGAGGCTCTGACCGGTCGGTTCTACGAGGTGTTGAGCTGTGAAGGCGCAGAGTACTTTGACAAGAACTGGAAACCTGGTTTTAATGCTCCCGGTGGGGTAAAGGCCGCCACCATGTTCCAGGATCTCTACAAGGCCGGTGCCATGCCTCCCGGCATGACCAGCTTCGTGTGGGAAGACGTGGTCAAGAACTGGGTGGCCGGCAACATCGTGATGTACACCGAGTGGTACGGCTGGTACAGCTACTTCCAGGACCCCTCGGCCTCCAAAGTCGCTGGTCTGTTTGACATCGCCCGCCAGCCCAAGGGTGACGCAGGTGTCTACGGAGGTTGGGCCGGACAGCACGCCTTCTCCATCACCAAGGCCAGTAAACAGAAAGAGACGGCGGCTGACTTCATAAAGTTCATCACCAGCGCCGAGAGCCAGATGGTCGAGGCCAACCTCGGCATTCTGGTCACCAGCAACAGTGTATGGGCCAAGATCATCGTCGAGGCGAAACAGGCGGGAGATCCCCTCGCGGTAAAGCGTCTTGAGCTGGCCCAGTTCCAGGCTGCCAACGACTTCCGCACTCCGCCGCTGGTGGCCGAGTGGCTGCCCTCCTCCGACATTGTCTATCCGCTCGTACAGGCTATAATCCTCGGGGATAAAACCCCCAAGGAAGGTCTGGATGAAGCGGCGGCCAAGGTGGAAGCGATGATGAAGGACAGAGGTTACTACTAGGTTTTGTAGCACTCAAAAAGTAACGGGCGGCCGCCTGGGTCGCCCGTTACCTATCTCTTATTGACAGAAACGACAAAACGGGAGAGCTCCATGGGTTCCAAAGAGAAACAGAAGAAAGAAAAACAAAAGCACTCCTCCGTGATGCTGGAGGAGAGGCGCCTGCCGGTTTTTCTCTTGCTGCCAGCCGCGGCGCTCATCATATTCGTCATCGCTTTTCCGATGATCTACTCCCTGTACTTAAGCTTTACCAACTTCACCCTGGTCAGCCAGTCCGCACCGAAATTCGTAGGTTTTCGCAACTACATGCTGTTGTTTCAGGATTCCGTGTTTTTACCCGCTTTGGGAAGAACGGTGCTGTACATCATGATCACGGTAAACATAGAACTGGTGTTGGGACTTTTTATCGCCAACGCGATGAGTCACGTGGTGCGGGGGCAGGGTATCCTGCGGACCATCCTGATGATGCCGATGATGTTCGCACCGATCCTGGTTGGATTTCAGTTCAAGTGGATCTTCAACGATCAGGTCGGCCTGGTGAACAATATCCTGTTCGAGATCTTTCAAAAGCCGGTGATCATCCCCTGGCTCATTCAAAAACCCCTCGGTTTTATAACAATCCTGGTTGCCGAGGTCTGGATGAGCACTCCCTTTATGGTGATCATTTTCCTGGCGGGCATCCTGTCGATTTCCCCGGACATCATCGATGCGGCCGAAGTTGACGGGACTACGGAGTGGCAGAAATTCATTCACGTGATCGTGCCTTCGGTTGCGCCGTTCATCTATATCGCTCTGGCGGTTCGTTCTTTGGATGTAGCCCGAGCGTACGATCTAGTCAGCATCATGACGGGGGGCGGGCCGGCCCACCGTACCGAGCTGATCTGGACCTACGTCTACCGCCTGGCTTTCACCAGCCAGAACTTCGCCATCGGTAGTGCGATGAGCTACATCACAGTACTGATCGCAATTGCCTTTACCTTCTATTTCTTCAGGCAACTCATCAAGATGCGGAAAGGCAGTGGTGTATGAGCATGAAACATCGTCGCTACATCTCTTCGAAAATCACGACCGGAATCGTACTCGCCCTGTTCTTAATACCTGTACTCTGGCTGATTTCTACCTCGCTGCGCCCCAATATCGAGATCAACACCCGTCCTCCGGTGTGGATCTCGAGGAACTTCAACTTCGACTCCTACCTGGCGCTTTTGGGTTTTGGGGTCAATCCGGAACGATTCGCCTTTGGCGAGAATGTTCCCCTCGGCGCCTACCTGCGCAACTCTCTGGTTACCGCGGTTTTCAGCACGGGCCTGGCTCTGGTCATCGGCACTCTGGCGGCCTACGCCTTCTCCAGCTTTAAATTTAAAGGAAGGAATGGCATCTTTCTCTCCTTGATGCTGGCCAGGGCGATCCCGGGAATCGCGCTCAGCCTGCCCCTGTTTTTCCTGTTTACCCGGATGGGACTGGCCGACACCTCCTTGGGACTGATTCTGGCCCATGCGGCCCTGAATGTACCTTTCACCGCCTGGTTGATGGCCGGTTTCATCGGGGAGATCCCGGAGAGTCTCAACGATGCGGCTCTGATCGACGGTTGTTCCAAGTGGACGGCATTCTTGCGGGTTGAGCTTCCCCTGGTGGGACCGGGGTTGGCGGCCAGCGGTATATTCGCCTTCCTCACCTCCTGGAATGAGTTCGCGATTGCCAGTGTGGTCAGCAGGACCACCGCCTCGAAAACCTTTCCGGTGGGTCTGTTCGACTTTACCGGTGAGTTCGTCTCGGATTGGCGGGGTATGTGCGCGATGTCGGTGCTGATGCTCATCCCGGCGGTTATCTTCGTGATCATTGTGCAGCGTCAGTTGCTGCGGGGCTTGACCCTCGGAGCAGTCAAAGGATAGGAGGATTGAAGTGACATCCAAAGAACGCTTGATGTGTGCTCTCAATAAAGAGAAACCGGATAAACTTCCGGTCTCGGTCCACCAGTGGCAGGGCTACCATCTCGATGAGTATCTTGACGGAATCAGCGATGTCGAGGCATTCCAAAAGTTCGGCATGGACGGGCAGATCCAATACTTCGAAGACATGGGTCAGTTCTGGCTGGTGGATGCGGATTACACCAAGGCTTCCACGCCGGAGTGGCGGGACGAGGTGGAGGTGATCTCCGACGATCCGGAAAATCGCATCAACCACCATACAATCACCAGCCCTGAAGGCATGTTGACCTACAAGACCGGGGGGGACCGAAAGACCACCTGGATCACCGAGTACCTGATCAAGAAGGACGAGGATCTCGAGCTGATCCGTAAATACATGCCCGTACCCACGCTGGACCTGAAGCCCTTGGAAGAGTTCTATACCAAGGCAGGGGACGCCGGCATCGTCCGGGGATTCGTATGGGGAGACCAGGCCGGCTGCTGGCAGCACGCCGCCTGCCTGATGGACATCACCGAGCTGATCCTCAAGGCTATGGATGATCCAGCCTGGGTGCACCAGTTGCTGAAGATCCTCCTGGATAAGAAGCTGCAATTTATTGAGAGCATGAAAGGCGCCAAGTTCGATCTGGTCGAAACCGGAGGCGGTTCCGCCTCCTCTACGTTGATCTCGCCCGGTCTGCACGAAGAGTTCTGCCTGCCCTACGATCGCAAGATGCACGACGCACTTCACAGCCTCGGCTTCAAGGTTACCTATCACACCTGCGGGGGAACCTTCGGCATCGAGGAGCATATCGTGGCCAATGGTTGCGACGCTTCCGAGACCCTGGCCGCACCATCGCTCGGCGGCAACCAGGAGCCGTGGGATTACAAGCAGAAGATCGGCAACCGACTCGCCCTGATTGGGGGTATGGACCAGTTCAATGTCCTGACCCGGGGCACTGCTGAAACGATCCGCAAGCAGGTATACACCCTGTTTGAGAGGGTGGGTGCAGATGGCGGGTACATACTTTCCTGCACCGACCACTTCTTCGAGACACCCGTGGAGAACATCCGGGCATACGCCGAGGCGGCCCGGGAGTGCGTGTACTCTTGAGGAGAGAAAGTTCAGCCATTTGACAGCGGTATTGAGCTAAGGAAACAATATTTGGAGGATAAAATGTCAACGGACAACCTAAAGATGAATCCACCCCGGAACCGATTGAAGGGAAGCATGCCGAAAGTTGGTATCCGCCCTGCCATCGACGGCCGGCTCGGAGGTGTGCGGGAAAGCCTGGAAAACCAGACCATGGAGATGGCCAAGACTGCGGCCCGGATCATCACGGAGAATCTGCGCCAGGCCAACGGCCTTCCGGTGGAATGCGTGATCGCCGATACCTGCATCGGCGGGGTGGCGGAAGCGGCCATGGCGCATGAGAAGTTCGCCCGGGAAGGAGTGGGGGTATCCCTGACCGTCACTCCCTGTTGGTGCTACGGCTCGGAAACCATGGATATGGATCCTCTGATGCCCAAGGCGGTGTGGGGGTTCAATGGCACGGAGCGGCCCGGTGCGGTCTATTTGGCTGCGGTGCTCGCGGCCCATAACCAGAAGGGATTGCCCGCCTTTGGTATCTACGGAATGGATGTTCAGGATTCGGGGGACACATCCGTTCCCGAAGACGTCCGGGAGAAGATCCTTCGCTTTACACGGGCCGGTCTGGCCGTTGCGGCCATGAGGGGGAAGAGCTACCTGTCCCTCGGTTCGGTGTCCATGGGAATCGCCGGGTCTATCGTTCAGGAAGATTTCTTCCAAAGTTATCTCGGCATGCGCAACGAGTATGTCGATATGAGCGAGTTCGTGCGCCGGTTCGAAGAGCAGATCTACGACGGAGAGGAATTCCAACGGGCCATGGCCTGGGTCAAGGACAACTGCAAGGAAGGCGGGGACGACAACCCCCCGGAAAAACAACGCTCCCGGGACCAGAAGTCCAAAGACTGGGAGAGGGTAGTCCAGATGACTCTGATCGCCCGAGACCTGATGGTGGGCAATCCCCGCCTTGCCGAGCTGGGATTCGGCGAAGAGGCGCTCGGTCACAACGCCCTGGCAGCGGGTTTTCAGGGGCAGCGTCAGTGGACGGATCACTTTCCCAACGGGGATTTCATGGAAGCGATCCTGAACTCCTCTTTCGACTGGAACGGCATTCGCGAGCCCTTCATCCTGGCCACGGAGAATGACAGTCTCAACGGCGTGTCCATGCTGTTCGGATATCTGCTTACGGGTACCGCCCAGATCTTTGCCGATGTGCGTACCTACTGGAGCGCCGAGGCGGTAAAACGAGTCACCGGGGTCGCTCCTAAAGGATTGGCCGAAGGAGGAATCATCCATCTGATCAATTCGGGATCCGCCGCCCTGGACGGAACCGGACAGATGAACCGGGAGGGGAAACCCGTGATCAAGCCCTTCTGGGAGATCACCCCCGAGGAAGTGAAGAATTGCCTCGAGGTCACCGAATGGCGGCCCGCCGATCTGGGGTACTTCCGCGGCGGCGGTTACTCCACCGACTTCCTGACCAAGGGGGGTATGCCCGTAACCATGTCCCGGATCAACCTGGTAAGAGGCTTGGGACCGGTTTTACAGATCGCCGAAGGTCATACCGCCGAGCTTCCCGCCAGGGTCCACGAGGCTTTGGATGCCCGTACCAATCCGACCTGGCCGACCACCTGGTTCGTCCCCAGACTTACCGGTAAAGGACCTTTTACCGACGTGTATTCGGTTATGGCCAATTGGGGGGCGAACCATGGAGCCATCAGCTACGGACACCTCGGAGCCGAGCTGATCACTCTGGCTTCGATGCTGCGTATTCCTGTGTGTATGCACAACGTAGAGACGATCTACCGTCCCAGCGCCTGGCCGGCCTTCGGCATGGATCCTGAAGGCGCGGATTACCGGGCCTGCAAGAATTTCGGGCCGCTGTACGGTTAGATGATAGGTTCCCGAGCTGCTGGAAGCGATCATGAGGTTTTTTCCCCTCGACAGTTTTGTCGAGAAGCCGGCGGCGAATCGGCTTTATACGCCAATATTATTTTGAAGAAGGGTGTGGTGAAAGACTAGACTCGAAGGGAGAAACCGTCATGGAGTTTGAAAAACTGATTCAGGCGCGATACAGCGTCCGTGCCTATAAGCGGGATCCGATACCGGATCAGGTATTGGCAAAAGTACTCGAGGCCGCCCGGCTGGCTCCAACCGCCGCCAATCGTCAGCCTTTCAGGATCCTGGTCGTGCACACCGAGGGCCGGGAGGAGGAGCTGAAGAGCATCTACGGACGGGATTGGTTTGTCCAGCCCCCTCTTGTGATCGCCCTGTGCGGCCTTTCCGACAGATGCTGGGTGCGGGCCGACGGAAAGAGCTTCCGCGATATAGATGCTGCGATTGTCATGGACCATCTGATCCTGGCAGCGGCCGATCAGGGTTTGGGAAGCTGCTGGATCGGAGCCTTTGACGCCCAAGCGGCCCGGCAGATCCTGAAGCTGCCCGAGTCGGTCGAGCCGGTTGCCTTTACCCCCCTTGGGTATCCCGGCGATCAACCGGGAAAGAAAAAGCGTAAACCTCTTTTAGAACTGGTGCGATACGAGCTCTGGAGCTGATGTACAGTCTAGGCGTGGCTCTGGCGATCATCTCGGGGACCGCCAACAACATCGGTATCCTTCTACAGAAAAAGGTAGTCAACCGGATCGCCGGAAACCGGCAGGGTTTCTTTACCAAGCTGATTCGAAATCCACTGTGGTTGGTGGGATTCATCATCCAAATAGGGCTGGGAACAACTTTCTTTCTTCTTGCCCAAGTACGTTTGGGACCCGCCCTGATCCCGGGACTCATGGCCTTCGGTATGATTGTGCTGGTCATCGGCTCCGTTTGGATTCTCAAGGAACGCCTCGGGCTCGGTGAAATCTCAGGGATCGCGCTCCTTGTAGCAGCGATCACATTGTTGGGGCTGAGTCGTCTGACAATCAACGTGGAGGATTTCGATGTGCTGGCTGGGAATTTCCTCGTTCGCGCTGCCGTATTTTCCTTGGTTGGAACGGCTTTTATCCTCATCCTGGAGATCCTTCGACGGCGGTCAGGGCGCTACCAGGGGTCTATCCTCGCGGTAAGTTCCGGCTTGTATTACGTCCTTTCCAATTTCTGGGTGGGACCGTTCATGGGAGCGGTACTACGGATCTTCAAGGGGAACCTGACTCTCCCGGTGATTGCCCTCTTTGTGACGGGCTCTGCCGTTCTGGTGGTGACCAATATGTTCGGCATAGCCAAGCTGCAGTTGGCCTTCCGCGTTACCAATGCCAGCCTGGCAATCCCGATTCAGCAAATCCCGATCCAAGTCGCCCCAGCCTTCGTATACCTGGCCGTGTTCCGCTTGACTCCCCCATCGGCTGTTTCGGTTTTAATGTTTTGCTCAAGCATTATCCTGATTATCGCAAGCACCTTTGTGCTTGCCGGGCAGCAGGGCAGGATGGAAGAGATCCAGGCTCAGGAGGATAACGCTTGAGGATCCTCGTTCAGAAATCCAACAGCTCTACCTCAAAGACGAGAAATTCGTTCGCCGGGATCACGCCGGGATACCCCCGTTCTCCATAGGCCAGCTCCGGGGGAATGATCAAAGTCCGTTTCTCTCCCTTTCTCATACTCGTAAGCGCCTCGTTCCAGCCCTGGATGACTTTGCCGATTTCAAAGGTCGCCGGTTGCCCTCTTTGATATGAGCTGTCGAAGACCAAACCGTTGAGACGCTGTCCCGTGTAATGTACGGTAACCGCGGTACCATATTCCGGGCTTTTACCGCCGGATCCCCGTTTCAGTACCAGATAGCGGAGACCCGAGGCTGTTTTTTCGGCATCGGGCCAGCGCTTTCTGATTTCCTCGAGGGCCAGCTTGCGTGCTCTGGCGGTATGCTCCTGCTGCCGTTCCGGAGCCTCTTGGACCAAACGGTCGAATACCCCCTGGTCGATCTTGAAGGAAGCAGCCTTGCTGCCCACTCTTCTGATCCTGACCTTCTCGATCCTGTCTCCCTGGCTGATTGCATTGACGACCTCTTGTCCTTCAACGACCCGGCCGAAGACGGCGTGAAATCCGTCGAGCCAGGGGGTGGCCTTGTGGGTGATGAAAAATTGGCTGCCGTTGGTGTTGGGGCCGCTGTTGGCCATGCTGAGAGTCCCCGGTCCGGAGTGTTTCAAATCGGGATTCAGCTCGTCGGGAAAGCGGTATCCCGGGCCTCCCGTACCGTTGCCTAGAGGATCCCCTCCCTGAATCATGAAATCGGGGATCACCCTGTGAAAGATCAGCCCGTCATAGAACGGCCGGCCCGCCGGCCGGTTGTCGAAGTTGATCGTGCCTTCGGCAAGGCCGACGAAATTGGCTACTGCCAGAGGCGTTTTCTCGAACTCGAGGGAGATGAGAATGGTACCTTCTGTTGTTTCTATCTCAGCGTACAACCCGTCAGGCAGGGATTGGGCAAAACCGCGCTGCGTGAGCAGGCAGAGAACGGTGAGGAGTACAGCTGTCAGGATCTTGTTATTAAATATTTTCATTGGTGTCCCCAGCTGAGCTTGTGAATCGGGTATCCGGAAGCTTCCAGATCGGCAACGATCTGGTGGGAGAGTTTGTCGGTTACCCCTTTGAGGAACAGGCGTATCGAGAAGGTGATGACCATTCGATTCGTCTTATAGTCCCGACTGAAATCCAAGAACAGAATTTTCAGGTGTTTCCGTTTGACTATGTCAATCAACTTGGAGATATGAGCGTCATTTGCCACGGTGATTTCCAGTGTTCGGTAGGAGTCCTTGGCGTAAACCTTTTCAAATCTGTTCACCACTACAAGGGTAAACAGGCCGATCAGGGTTACGACGATGGCCATCTCGAAAAAACCCGATCCGGCGGCCATGCCCACCCCCGCGGAAACCCAGAGGCAGGCTGCGGTGGTCAGACCTCGTACATTGAATCCCTCTTTGATGATCGCCCCGGCACCGAGAAAGCCGATACCGGTGACGATCTGAGCGGCGATGCGGCTGGGATCTACCCGCAGGCCCGTGCTTTCGGGGCCACCGGAGAAGCTTTCTGCCACAGCCACGGAGACCAGCATGAACAGGGCGGCCCCCATGCTGACCAGCATGTTGGTGCGCAGACCTGCGGCGCGGCCGTGGATATCCCGCTCAAAGCCGATGGCCGCCCCGAGGAGACAGGCGACTACCAGCCTAATCAGAAAATTGCTGCTGACCGCTTCTGGAAAGATGAACTGACCGAACATAGCATGTGAGAATAGTGTATTTTGTAGAAAAGCAAAAGGCCTCAGCTGCTGCCCGGTCCCGTTGGCTTCTAAATTTTTGTTAGGCGGTAATACCAAAAAAAATCGTATTCTAGTACTTTTTTACTAGAAATCTGATAGGAACTACTTGCGTATCTTGTGGTTTCAGGTATAATAGGAGCACAATATCTTGTGGTTTAGGGTATGAGATGTCCGTTCTGCCGGCACCCGAAAACACGGGTGGTGGATAAGCGAAACCTCGAAGCACGCGATACGATCAGGCGTAGACGAGAATGTCTGTCCTGCGGGCGGCGCTTCTCCACCTACGAACGCATCGAGTGGACAGGGGTGTCGGTGATCAAGAAGGATGGGCGGCGGGAAAGCTTCGACCGGGATAAGCTTCTGGCCGGATTGCTCAAGGCCTGTGAGAAGAGGCCGATCCCGCGCGAGGAAATCGAGAAGCGGGTCAGCGGGATCGAGGCGGAGCTGTACAACTACGGAAGCCGCGAGGTTCCGGCACAGGTCATCGGGGAGCTGGTGATGGATCGACTGAAGGCTCTCGACAAGGTGGCCTACATCCGCTTTGCATCGGTGTACAGGGAGTTCACAGATCTCAGGTCGTTTGAGAGGGAGCTGAGGACACTGAAGAAAAATTAAAGCAAGCGTAAAGAGCTAGCTGCAACAACTGTGATTTACTCAGACTGGGAGGGGAACTATGTTACGCAAAGTGGAAAACATCAGGAAGAGAAACGGACAAGTCGTAGCCTTTGACCGGGAGAAGATCACCAAGGCGATCTGGGCCGCTGTTCAAGCCGTAGGCGGACGAGATTTCGAAAAGGCGAAAAAAGTCTCCGACCAGGTCGTCAAAGGATTACGTCGAAGATACGAAGATGGAGGGATCCCCTCCGTCGAACATGTCCAGGACATCGTCGAGAAGATCCTCATCGAAAACGGACATGCAAAAGTAGCCAAGGCCTACATTCTTTACCGGGAACAGCACAAAAACATCCGCGAAGTCACTAAGCTTCTTCGAGATATTACCATTATTGATGATTATCTAGACGAGATGGACTGGAGGGTGCGGGAGAACAGCAACATGACCTACTCCCTCCAGGGCCTCAATGTGCACATCACCCAGAAGGTTGTCTGCAACTACTGGCTTAACAGCGTATACCCTAAAGAGATCCGGGATGCCCATATCAATGGGGAGTTTCACATCCACGATCTTGGAACTCTCGGCCCCTACTGTGTCGGCTGGGACCTGCAGGATCTCTTGATCGAAGGGTTTCGGGGTGTTCGGGGAAAGGTAGAATCCAATCCGGCCCGGCACTTCGACGTGGCATTGATGCATGTAGTAAACTTCCTCTACACACTTCAGGGTGAGGCCGCCGGTGCCCAAGCTTTTTCGAACTTTGACACCCTATTGGCTCCGTTTATCTATTACGATGGTTTGAGCTACGAGATGGTGAAGCAGTGTGTACAGAAATTTCTCTTCAACATGAACGTCCCCACCCGGGTGGGATTTCAAACACCGTTCACCAACATAACCCTCGACCTGAAGGCTCCCGAGTTTCTCGCGAAGCAGCCCGTTGTGATCGGTGGCGAGATCAAAGACAGAACATTCGGCGAGTTCCAGGAACAGATGGATATGTTCAATCGGGCCTTTGCCGAGACCATGAGCCAGGGGGATGCCACCGGCCGGCCCTTCACCTTTCCCATCCCCACCTACAACATTACCCCCGATTTCCCGTGGGAGAGTACGGAACTGGATCCGGTCTGGGAGATGACCGCCAAGTATGGAATTCCCTATTTCTCGAATTTCATCAACTCCGACATGAAACCCGACGATGTTCGCAGCATGTGCTGCCGCCTGCGCCTGGATAAGCGGGAGCTGCAGAAGCGGGGCGGCGGACTGTTCGGCTCCAATCCTCTGACCGGGTCCGTCGGTGTTGTGACTCTCAATTTGCCAAGGATCGGTTACGAGGTGGATTCGGAGCAGGAGTTCCTGGAAATCCTCGGCACGAGGATGGAACTGGCCAAAGAGAGTTTGATCATCAAACGGGAGATCTTGGAGAAGTTCACGATCCAGGGTTTGTATCCCTACAGCCGGTTTTACCTGCGCAATATCAAAGCTGGTTTCGACAGCTACTGGAAGAATCACTTCTCCACCATCGGGATCATCGGGATGAACGACGCTGTGTACAACTTATTCGGTTTCGACCTTACTCAAGCCCAAGGAGTGGAGTTTACGGTACGGGCTCTGGACTTCATGCGGGTAAAGCTGGCAGACTTCCAGGCGGAGACTAACAGCATCTTCAATCTCGAAGCGACGCCGGCGGAAGGCGCGAGTTATCGCTTGGCCCGGATCGATAAGAAGCTCTTCCCGGAAATTAAAGTGTACAGCGAGGATGTATATGCAGCCTCTGAACCAAACGGTAAGGATTTCCGCGCACCCTATTACACGAACAGCACCCAGCTCCCCGTCGGATTCACCGACGACGTGTTCACCGCCCTCAAACTACAGGACCCGCTGCAGAGCCGGTACACCGGGGGAACCGTCCTGCACGGCTTTCTGGGCGAAAAGATGCCTTCGGTGGAATCCACTAAGGCGCTGGTGAAGACGATCGCCGAAAACTTTCACCTGCCCTACTACACCCTGACCCCGACGTTCAGCATCTGTGAACAGCACGGGTACCTCAGGGGCGAGCAGCGAACCTGTCCGAAATGTGGGAGAATTTGCGAGGTTTGGTCTCGCTCCGTAGGGTATCTACGCCCGGTGGATCAATGGAATCCGGGAAAGCAGGTTGAGTTCAACGACAGGCAGACCTACGACCGACAGCTCAAGAAACAGACAATGGGTGCGGGGTCCACTGAAGGCGCCATCTCGGAAGACGAGTCGAAAATTCTGGAACCGGTGCCGGCGCATAACGCGGCGGTTCTTTAGCCGATACCTCTCGCCTTGACTTTCAAAGGCTGGCAGAAAACCTCTCTCATCGAATACCCCGGCAAGATCGCCACCGTTTTGTTCACAGGAGGTTGTAACTTCCGCTGTCCATTCTGCTACAACGCGGATCTGGTACAACGACCGGGGGAGCTTTCGGATCTTCCCGGAGAAACCGTGCTGGAGTATTTGCGAACAAACAGAGAGCTTTATCAGGCTTTGGTGATCAGTGGCGGCGAGCCTACCCTGAATGCGGAAATACCAGAGTTCCTGGCGGAGGTCAAGGCGCTTGGTCTTTGTACGGGCTTGGAAACCAACGGTACCAATCCGGATATGATTGGAAGGCTTCTCGAGGAAGATCTGGTGGACTATATCGCTATGGATGTCAAAGCGCCGCTGACCTGGCCGGCTTACCAGAAAGCCGCCGGTCTGGCCGAGGGAGACCGGGGTTGGATCGAGAAGATCAGAGCTACTCTCGAGCTCCTCAAGACGACGAAGGTGACGGTCGAGCTTCGCTGTACCTTGGTTCCGAAGATCCACAACAGAGAGGATCTCTTGCATCTGGCCCGCCAGCTGCGGGGCCATCGCCGTTTCGTGCTTCAGCAGTTCGTTCCCGATAGGTCCTTAGATCCTCTCTATCGGGATGAAGCGCCTTTCAACGCTGAAACTCTGCGCGAGCTTCGTAGCCAGATAGCGGATCTGTTTGGCAGTTGCGAGCTTCGAGGGGTCTAAACGGGCTGTCTTTTGTCTCGAAAGAAGGGCAGCATCTCTTGGGGCACGGCGATTAGCTCCTGAGCGCCGTTTTCGATTAACTCTTCCTTTGAACGGAAGCCCCAGAGAACACCAACGGCGAAAAGCCCCCCCTGCCGAGCGGTCTGCATATCCGTGTTGGTATCTCCGGCATACAGCACCTCCGAAGGTTCCAGTCCCCAGTGCCTGCAGATCTGAAGCGCCGCCGCGGGATCCGGTTTTCTCGGTACTCCATCTCTGGCACCGAACACGGGATCGAAACGCCAATCTTTGAAGTAACGTTCGGCAATCACCTTGGTGAAGTCATGGGGTTTGTTGGACAGGATGCCCTTTTTGATCTCCCGTTTCGTCAGCTCATCGAGGAGGGCGGACACTCCCGTATACAGGTCGGTCTTGTCCGCCCAGTGCCTGCCGTACTCCTCCACCATCGCCGTTTGGGTTTGCCGAATCATCAGTTCATCTCGCCATTGTTCCGGAAGGACCCGTCGTACCAGATTCGCCATCCCATCGCCGACGAAATACCTGTAATCGTCGATGGGATGGGTAGCGTAGCCGGCTCGGGCCAGGACCCGGTTCATGCAATCCCCCAGATCTTCCAGGGTGTTGAGAAGTGTCCCGTCCATATCAAATATGACTGCAGAGTATTTCTTCATTTTCTCCCTCGGCGAGAAGCTTAGCCGATTTGCTCGCCCTTTGAAACCTACCGGGCGGGAAAGGCTTGAGCGAGTTTCCAACACATCAGTATATACAGGTGCTATGGAATAGTTTTTAATATATAGTACATTGGAAGGAGGAGGGAAATATGAAATACGGACCGAGGAAAGAACTACGGCAGAGAACCCAAGCCCTGGAATACGATCGAGAGCTGCTGAGGGGCAATACAGATTCTCTCCTGCTGTGCCTAATCAACGCATCCGGTCGCATTCACGGTTACCGTTTGATTAAGGAGATCCGGCATAGAAGTGAGGGTTTTTTTAAATTCCGAGAGGGTACCGTATATCCGGCCCTGCATAAGCTGGAGAGCGACGGGTTGATCCAGGGAGAGTGGCAGGTTCAGCCCAACGGGCAGCAGAGACGCTACTACAGAATTACCGCAAAAGGGAAAGAAGTCTTGCTGAACAGGATCAGCATGTGGTTCAAGTTTTCCCAGGCCATGAACCTGATCCTCAGCCCGGAAAGCACTTGATGTCTTGAAGCGGTAGGGCACCGATGCAGGCGATCGAGACGTATCTAAATCGAATCAGATCCAATCTCCATCTCGATCCGAACACCGAAAGCAAGGTTATAGGGGAGTTGGAGACATATTTCCAGGACAAGGTAGAGGAGCTGGAGACCGAGGGCTTCACCGAAGCGGATGCGACCAAGCAGGCGATCTGTTCCTTTGGAAGACCGCGCAAGGTGGCCAAGCTCCTGTACGAAGCTCACAGCCGAGGCAGCTGGCTGGAGGCTCTGCTCGCGGCTCAACCCGCTCTTCTGGGCGCGGGGTTATTTGCTACCCATCTATGGTCTAAGCCTTCTGCCCTCATTAGCGCCTTCTCTCTACTGCTCATGGTTACCCTGCTTGGTTGGCGGAAAGGCAAACCGAATTGGTTGTATCCCTGGATTGGGTATGCCTTTGCACCGGTTCTGGCGGTGGTGTTTCTTTCCCGCAGTTTCGTGTATCACTCCATCTACAAGTTGGTGATCGGTTCCGGTGTGTCTACCGAACATGTCCGGCTTCTCCTGTTTCTCGGGATGTACGGAGTGGCCTTCTGGATCGTACTAGCGGTGGTTCCGCGTATCCTGAGGCGGGACTGGCTCCTGGTTTCCTTTGTGCTTCTTCCTCTTCCCTTGCTGGGGATTTGGATCGCCGCGATCGACAGTGTCGGGCAGGTCCTCTTCACTCGCGGACTAACGCTGCATCAGTGGGACCGAAGTATGGTTCTTGCCCTCCTGCTCCTCAGTCTGTCCGCGGCACTGTTCATGCGCCTGCGTCAGCGTTTATCGAAGATTGCCACGCTTCTGGTTATTGGGATGGGAAGCACGATAATCGCCGGCTGGAGCATGCTGGGAGCCAGCAACTTCTTTAATCTGCTGTTGCTTTCCGCCATACCCGTGTTTACCGTCCTGATTCCCGCTGTCTTGGAGATTATTTTCGTTCACCAGTCCTAAGGATGTATACCCATTGAGCAAGATCAAGAATATCCTCTTCGTAACGACGGATCAGCAGCGTCAGGACTCACTGCCTTGCTACGGGTTGGATTTTATGCAGACACCGGCTCTGGATCGAATGGTACGGGAAGGGGTGGTCTTCGATCAGTGCAGCTCCGTTTCGCCGATATGCCAGCCGGCCCGGGCATCCTTTATCCTCGGTCAGTATCCGCAGGTGACCAATGTAGCCCACAACTTCCGCTGGATCCGCAGTGACTCGCCAACCATTGCCAGAGCCTTCAACCGGGGCGGTTGGAATACCGCGGCTATCGGGAAGATGCATTTCCATCCCTGGGACAATCCTGAGGGCTTTCGCTTAAGGATCAGTGCCGAGGATAAGAGACATTTCTTTCGCAGGGATGACTACACCCTGTTCCTGGAGAAACATGGGTACACCCGGGACCATCCGGCTACGTTTCCCGGATACGAGAAACAGCTCGGGGCGGCGGTCAGCCCCCTGCCCGAGGAGCTGCATATCGACTCGTTTATAGGGAGTCAGGCCGTGGATTGGATCAATAGGCAGCCTGGGGAGCCCTTTTTCTGTTGGGTATCCTTCAACAGCCCCCACGATCCCTACGATCCGCCGGCCGGGTTCGCGGATCTGTATCGAGAGGCGCCTATCCCCGAGGCTGTCGGTTCAGCGGAGGAGCTGCAATACAAGCCGGCCTATCAGTCACGGATCCTGGAGTTCTACAAAAACAACCTCCTCTATCTGACAGATTACCGGGAGCTCTCAAAATCCTCGATCCGCAAGATGCGGGAATACTATCTATCTACGATAACCCTGATAGATCGGCAGGTTGAAAAGATCTTTGCCGCCCTAGAGGCCCGGGGACTTCTTGAATCAACCCTGGTGGTCTTCTCTTCAGATCACGGCGACCATCTCGGCGATCACGGCCTCCCCTTCAAGGAAACCTTCTACCAGAGCTCTTTGATGGTTCCACTGATCGTCATGGGTCCGGGGATCGCTTCGGGCAGACGCTGCAGCGCCCAGGTCAACTGGCTCGACCTGCACGCCACCTTTCTTTCGCTGGCCGGTATCGAGGTGCCCGACCATGTCCAGGGCAGAGATCTGACTAAAGTTTTTGTCGAACCCGAAATCCCCACCACCCCAGGAGAACAGGATCCTTATTTTCAAGTCGCCTTCAGCGAGCTGTTGGGACGCACGATGGTGCGAACCGAGCGGTACAAGCTGGTCCTCTGTGACGACGGGGACGGAGAGCTGTACGACCTTCAGGAAGAACCCCTCGAAGTTCACAACCACTTCAGCGATCCAACCTTGCGGGATATCAGGGAAGAGCTGACCGGACGAATTGTGAGGCACCTGCTCGGTCAGAACCGCATTCGATCCTTTGGAGGCGGAAGGCACCCCTCGGACGGGGAACGGGATCGGTGCTTCGCCGAGATTCGCCGTCAGATAGAAGCCGGAGAGCTTTTCCAAGGGCGGTGAAATTCAGTACCTTAGCGAAATAACTACAACCTGCACTGTCTGTTTCCGTGGAGGAAGGACGGGAGGAAAGTGAGTAAGTTCAGATGTTTCTGCTGAACAAGAAGTACAAGCTCTTCTGGGGGGATCTTCACAATCACAACGCCGTGGGATATGCCAAGGGTTCCCTTGAACGTTCCATCGAGATTGCCCGGGAGCATCTGGATTTCTTTGCCTTCACCGGACACGCCTCCTGGCACGATATGCCGATCATGCCGGGAGAGCGGCATATGCACTGGGTGAAGGGCTTCGAAGCCCATACGAAGCACTGGCCGAAGACGCGAAAACTGATTCAAGAAGCCAACAGTGAGGGCTTTGTTGCCTTCCTCGGTTACGAATGGCACTCCAGTGCTTTTGGAGACTACTGTCTGATTTTCCCGGAGGATCAGCCGGATCTGTTCCTTCCCGATTCCGCAGGCAAGCTGCTCGAGTTCGCCAGGAACAAGGGGGCGCTGGCGATTCCTCATCATGTGGGCTACAAGCTCGGATGGAGGGGATACAATTGGGAGCACTTCGATCCTCGGGTCAGCCCGGTTGTGGAGGTGTTCTCCGAACACGGCTGTACCATGTCCGATCGAGCTCCCTACCCGATGATTCTTCATTCCAACGGCGGCCGCTCGGTGTCCCAAACGATCGAGTATCAGCTGGCCAGAGGACTGCGCTTCGGTTTTGTGGCCTCCACGGACGATCATTTTGGCTTCCCCGGCGCCTACGGAGAGGGTTTGGTCGGGGTGTGGGCGGAGGATCTAAAGCGCGCCTCTCTGATCGAGGCGCTTCGTGCCCGTAGGACCGTAGCGGCTACGGGGGACAGGATCGGATTGGCCGTTACGCTGAACGGTCAGCCTATGGGGACGGAGCTCCCCTACACCCCGGACCGGAGCGTCGAGGTCTCTGTCGAGGGAGCCGATTCTCTGGAGATGATCGAACTGATGCGTAACGGCAGGGCCGTTCAACGCTTCTTCCCGGAGGATCTGATCAGTTCGCCATTGAAACTTCCGGGGCGGGTCAAGTGCCGCTTTCAGTATGGTTGGGGACCTTGGGCGGCTTTGGCCATGGAGAGGATCTGTCAGTGGGATGTCAAGATCGGTATCGAAGGCGGGAAGTTTACGAATGCGGAAAAGCACTTCCAATCCGGACCTTTCGCCGAGGAGCTCCGTGACCGGCTGGATCGGCTTTCGGACAGGGAGCTGCACCTGAAGTCCTTCACTTCCCGTAAGCAGGCCTATCTTGAGGATCCGACCAAATCCTTGGTTCTCGAACTGGAGGCGGATCCGTCGGCCAAACTCATCCTGGAGTTTTCCCAACCTACCAAGAAGCGATTCGTGGTTCCCGCAGCCGATCTAATTCTGGAGAATGCAGTAGAGTTCACAGGAGTGTTTACTACGGAGAGCTTCGTGCTTCATCGTCTGGTTTCAGGGCAAGATTACACTTCCGAAGTCCATTGGCAGGACAGAGGCCGGGATAAACAGGAGGGCGGCGACATGTACTTTGTCCGTGCCCGCCAGCACAACAACCAATGGGCTTGGTCCAGCCCGATCTGGGTCGGCTGAATGATTCGTTTCCAAAGCTACGGCTTTGCGATCCAGCGGGAGCAATTCTTGAGGCCTTTTCACTTCAAAGGCGATTCCTTCAACGAAAAGTGGTTGAACATCACTTCTCTACATCCGGCTGAGAGGGCCGGAGGCTCCTCCGAAAAACAGCAGACCGCAATCGGCGGTAATGCGGTTCTCTGGTCCGATCCTGCTGTGTTTTCCTCCTATTCGGAAACCGGGGGCAATCTGGTCATGGCTCTCATGGCCGAACGGGCCATTCAGCTTATCAGAGGAAAAGAGTTTCCCGATCCAATAGCTGCGATTCAGGCACTGATACCTGAGCTGCACGAGTTCGGAAAAACCCTCACCGGCCGAGCCGATCTGCGGCCGACTTTCACCCTCAATTCCGCGGTTTCCCTGGATCTTGCGCTTTGGAAGCTCCACGCTGCGACTGAGGGAATCTCCACGTTTATCGATCTCATCCCGCGGGAGCACCGCTCCGCCTTTCCGGGACGGCAGAGAGCGGTGGCCCGGGTCCCATTGGTCACCTACAACCTGCCCTCCGAGGAGCTGCTCGATCTGGTCGAGGAGGGGCATTTCCTGCTGAAGATCAAGATCGGCCAGGCGGGCAGCCAGCGGCGGATGCTGGAAAAGGACCTGGACCGGCTCGAGCAGATCCACAGGCTGCTTCGGGAAAAGCGAACGGAACAGACCGACAGCGGCTGTCTGGCCTACTACCTCGATGCCAACGGGCGCTACGAGGGCAAAGGGACCCTGCTTGCTTTGTTATCGGGGCTGGAGAAAATGGGCGCTCTGGATCAGGTCGTTCTCCTGGAGGAACCCTTCCCCGACGACTGTGGGTTCGATGTACACGATCTCCCGGTCAGGGTTGCCGCGGATGAGTCCTTGCACGGTATCGAGGATGTGCGCCGGAAGATCGGGTTGGGTTATGGAGCGATCGCCCTCAAGCCGGCGGGCAAGACCCTGAGCATGTCGATTCTCATGGCAGCGGAGGCACAGAAACAGGGAGTGCCGAGCTTCGTAGCCGACTCGGCCTGCGTCCCCCTGCTTCTCGACTGGAACAGAAATGCGGCCGCCCATCTACCCCCATTTCCCGGATTTTCCTCTGGAATTTTGGAATCCAATGGGGCACAGAACTACGAAAATTGGGCAGCCCTGATCCGCGATCACCCCTGCGCGGGGGCGTCCTGGCTCGAACCCAAAGGGGGGATGTATTGGCTCGACGAGAGCTTCTACACCAGTTGCGGGGGCGTCTTCCACTCTGCCGGTCGCTACGAAGAGTTGATATAGGATTTTGGGCAGCACCGTCACTACCATATTTGACAAAGCCGGAAGGATACCCTACCATAGGAAAAATCCTATAAATCAATTTTAAAGGAGGGAAGCGATGAAGCGCTTATCTTTGATTCTACTCATCCTCTTCGCAGCCGCAGGTTTTCTACTGGCTGAAGGGACACAGGAAGAGAGTGCCGGAGAGTATCCCACCAAGCCGATCCAGGTCATCGTGCCTTGGGGTGCCGGTGGACGAACCGATATCAACGCCAGGATGTTCGCCAGTGTGGCTCCCAAGTACTTGGGGCAGCCGGTCGTGGTAGTGAATAAAGCCGGTGGCGGCAGTGTGATCGGTGGTAAATATGTAGCCGACGCCGACCCCGACGGCTATACACTGCTCGCGATTACTCCGGGTACCAATGTATTTCCCGTCATATTCAAACAGGCCCCTTACGACACCTTCGATTTTGATCCGATCGGACAGATCGGCTCCAGTACCATGGCAATAGCCTCTAAACCGGATCGTCCCTGGCGCAATGTCCGGGAGCTGATCTCCTATGCGAAGAGCAATCCCGGCGAGGTCACCTACGCCTGCGTGGCTTTGAAGGCTCCCCAGCTCGGTTTCCTGCGCTGGGCGGACAAAGCCGGTCTGGAGTTCAAACACGTACCGGTCGGCAATGATGCTGAAGCAGTAGAAGCAGCCCTGGGCGGACACGTGGACATTGCCATGACCTCCAGTGTGGCAACTATCATCTCCCATGTGAATGGAAAGAACCTCAATGGCCTGATGGTCTTCGCCGAAAAGAGAGATAAAAACCTGCCCGATACCCCGACTGCGGTGGAGCTCGGCTACGACGTGATAGCCAGCCCCTTCACCGGTATCGCCGGACCCAAAGGCCTGCCCCCGGAGGTGCTGCAGAAGCTGCGCACCGTTTTCAAACAGGTGATCGAGGACCAGGATTTCATCACCATTATGACCCGCATTGGGGAGAGCCTCGATCCAAAGTTCGGGGATGATTTCTACGCCGTATGGAAGAACGATAAGGAAGGCTACGGCGCGGTCGTGGAGAAGATGGGCCTGGCTCAGTGAGGCAGCCCTCTATACGGTGCCTGATCGAAGGGGCGGTCCTGATTGGACTGGGGGCGCTGGTCCTAGTATTGATCCCTTCGCAAATTCGTAACATTCCGGGGATGGAGACGAACACGTCTCCATCCTTTCTTCCTACCGTGCTGGCGGTCCTGATCATTCTCATGGGTGTGGGGTTGATCGCGCAAGGATTTCTCAGCTCCAGGCGCGACGGGCCCCCGGATCTGTCGCGGGTTGTGGTGTTTCGGGTCGGACTGTCCGTGGTTCTGCTGATCCTCTACACCGTTGTTTTTCCCCGCCTCGGTTTCGTCGTGGCCAGCGGTGTCTTCGTCGGGATCTACGCCTACCTGTTCGGCTCCCGCAGTATCCTCAAGATCGCGATCAGCATGGTCGCCGTACCGATCGGGATCTGGCTGTTCTTCGAGATCCTGTTCCGGATCCCTCTGCCCCACGGGATCCTCTACTAAAGGCTCTGCAATGTTTGAGCACCTGCTTCCGGCGGCACAGCTGTTTTTCACCTTTCAAAATCTGTTCGTTGTGGCGGCGGGACTGTTTATCGGGATAACCATCGGTGCGATTCCGGGTCTCAACGTGCCCATGACCGTAGCCCTGCTGCTGCCGATCACCTTCTACATGTCCCCGGTTGCCGGAATCAGTCTGCTCTTGGGGGTTTACAAAGGGGGAACCTACGGCGGGTCGATTTCCGCGATCCTGATCAACACTCCGGGAGCTCCGGCCGCAGCGGCTACCTGTCTTGAGGGCTATCCCATGGCCAAGCAGGGCAAGGCGGGGAAAGCGCTGCGCGCCGCGATATACGGCTCGGTAATCGGAGAGTTCATCAGCGATGTCGTTCTGATCTCCATCGCCGCTCAGATAGCCATGGTTGCCCTCAAGTTCGGTCCGACGGAGAAGTTTTCCCTCGTGGTGTTTGCTCTCTGCACGATCGGCGTGGTGTCCAGCGAGCACAAGCTCAAGGGAATCACCGCCGCCCTGTTCGGGATCTTTTTCCGCACCATCGGTTCGGATCCCATTTCCGGTTCCTCCCGCTTCACCCTCGGGATCTTCGATTTGATCGGTGGGATCCCCTTCCTGCCCCACCTGATCGGGTTGTTCGCCGTTTCCGAGTTCTTCGTGCAGATCGAGAAGAAGATCAGCGCCGGCAAGCAGGACGTCATCGCTCCGGTATCCAAGAATCCCGAAGACAACCGGGTAACCTGGAAGGAGTTCAAGGCCAACATCGTCACGATCATACGATCGACCCTGATCGGGATCGGGGTGGGTGCACTTCCGGGAAGCGGTTCTGCTATCTCCGCCTTCGTCTCCTACGGAGCGGCGAAAAACACCTCCAAAAATCCGGAGGAGTACGGCAAGGGCAGCCTGGAAGGAGTATTCGCCGCCGAAACCGGAAACAACGCCGTCACCGGCGGAGCCCTGATTCCCCTGTTGACTCTCGGAATTCCCGGGGACGCAATCACCGCCATCATGTTGGGGGTGTTTCTCGTCCACGGTTTGATTCCCGGCCCGGACCTGTTCGTCAAATCCGGGGACATCATCTACGCCGTATTCATCGGCCTGATCGTAGCCAATATCCTGCACTTCTTCATTGCTTCTTTGGGTCTGCGCCTGTTCATCAAGCTGCTGTCCGTCAGCCGGGCGGTTCTTTTCCCCATCGTGATCATCATCTGCGTCGCCGGTTCCTACACGGTAAACAGCAACATCTTCGACGTGTACGTGATGATCTTCTTCGGGGTTTTGGGATACATCATGAAGAAGTTCAACTTTCCCGTGGCTCCGCTGATGATGGGCTATATCCTGGGCGGTCTGCTGGAGACCTCTCTCATACAAACACTGATCCTGAGCGACGGTTCCGTGCTCCCCGTTTTCACCCGACCGATCTCCCTCGTGTTCGTGGTCCTCACGGTTTTCTTCATCCTCTGGTCCCTGTTCATCCAGAAAAAGGCGTTGGCCAGGCGGAGGCGAAGGGAAGAGCAACGCCGGCGGAACCTTCCTTCCTGAAGCAACCCTCAGGACTGGGAGGGAAAGGACTCCTTGGTGCTCAGCAATCGATCCAGTACCAAGCCGAAAAAAGAATCTTCCCCCCGATAGACCCAGCCCAGATGGACACGACAGCTGCGGCACATGGCGTAGCGCCAGGTGTAGCCGTCGAACCATGAGTAGGAATCCGTGAACTCCCCTGTCTGCTCGCAGCCCGGGGCTTCCCGAAAGCAGCCGATTTCGAAAAGGTATCCTACCGGATTGGTGAAGGTGTGTTTGTGGGCGCCTTCCACGGGGATGCGGTTGTGGGTCCGGGTAATGATCTGGCCGCAGATGAAGCAGTAGAGGTTCTCATCCTCCTCCTCTGCCATCTGCTGATTGCGAAGGATTTCTTCCAACCAGGCGTCGCCGTCCTGCTCCGGTTTTTCCTGGCGGTAGGCCCGGATCATGCCACCAGTATACAGTTATTTCTGTTTGCGGAATACCAAACCGTCTTTACTCGTATCGACGACGATCTTGCTGCCCCCTAGAACCTCACCGGCGATGATGTTCTTGGCCAGTGGGTTCTGAACCAGGTTCTGCAAAGTGCGCTTGAGCGGCCGCGCCCCGTACAGTGGATCGAATCCCACCTCCGCCAGGTGCACCTTTGCCTTGTCGCTGACCGTGATCGTGATATCCTGTTCCTCGAGCCGTTTGGCCAGCACCTTGAGCTGAATATCTACGATCTTCAGGATTTCCTCTTTGCCCAACCGGTCGAAGGTGATGATCTCGTCCACCCGGTTAAGGAACTCAGGCCTAAAGGTGGCCTTGAGCAGTTCCAGGATTTGATCCTTGATGTCGTCGATATTCTCGGTCTGCTGGATCAGCTGGCTGCCGAGGTTGGAGGTCATGATGATGATCGCGTTCTTGAAATCTACGATATGTCCCTGACTGTCGGTCAGCCGACCTTCATCCAGCAGCTGAAGCAGGACGTTGAATACCTCCGGGTGTGCCTTCTCGATCTCGTCGAAGAGGATCACCGAGTAGGGGCGACGGCGCACCGCCTCGGTCAGCTGGCCTCCCTCCTCGTAGCCTACGTAGCCGGGGGGAGCCCCGATCAGGCGGCTTACGGCGAACTTCTCCATGTATTCGCTCATGTCGATCCGGGTCAGGGCTTTCTCGTCGTTGAAGAGAAACTCCGCCAGGGTCTTGGCCAGCTCGGTTTTTCCGACCCCGGTTGGACCGATGAAGATGAAGGTGCCCAGGGGGCGATTGATATCGGAAAGCCCCGATTTGTTGCGCCGGATGGCGTCGGACACCGCCCGAATCGCCGGTTCCTGACCCACCACCCGGCGGGAGAGGATCTCTTCGAGCTTGAGAAGCTTGGTTTTCTCGGAGCCGAGCATCTTGGAAACGGGAATGCCCGTCCATTGGCTGACGATATGGGCGATGTCCTCCTCGGAAACCTCTTCCCGCAGCAGCCTGGACTCACCCTGAGAGCTCTCCAACTCTTTTGTTTTTTCATCCAGCTTTCTCTCGGTTTCAGGTACCAGGCCGTGCTTCACCTCCGCCGCTTTGGTCAGGTTTCCCTCTCGCTCGTAGCGGATCTCCTCGAGGTTGAGCTCCTCGAGTCTTTGTTTCAAGGCCCTGATCTCTTCGATGATCTTCTTTTCGTTTTGCCACTGCAGCTGCATGGCATCCCGCTTGCCTTTAAGCTCCGAAAGCTCCTTGTCGATTTCCCGAGTCTTCTCTTTAGAAGCGGAATCGGTTTCCTTGGCCAGTGCCTGCTTCTCGATATTCAGCTGCAGCATACGCCTCTCGGTCTGATCGAGTTCGGTTGGCTGGCTTTCGATCTCCATTTTGAGACGGCTGGCCGCCTCGTCGACCAGGTCGATGGCTTTGTCCGGAAGGAACCGGTTGGTGATGTAGCGATCGGAGAGTATGGCTGCGGCAATGATGGCCTCGTCCTTGATGCGAACCCCATGGTGCACCTCGTAGCGCTCCTTCAGTCCGCGAAGAATCGCGATGGTGTCTTCCACGTTGGGTTCGGAGGTATAGATCGGCTGGAAACGCCGCTCCAGTGCGGCGTCCTTCTCGATGTGTTTGCGGTACTCATCGAGGGTGGTGGCTCCGATCGCCCGCAGCTCTCCCCTGGCCAGCGCGGGTTTGAGCAGGTTCGAGGCGTCTACAGCACCCTCCGCTGCTCCTGCACCCACCAGGGTATGAAGCTCGTCGATAAACAGAATTATGTCCCCCTCCGCATCTACGATTTCCTTGATCACCGCTTTGAGGCGTTCCTCGAACTCTCCCCGAAATTTGGCTCCCGCCAGAAGGGCGCCCAGGTCCAAAGCCAGCACTCGCTTGTTCTTCAAGGAATCGGGAACATCCCCGGAAACGATTCTACGGGCCAATCCTTCTACGATCGCTGTTTTGCCAACCCCGGGTTCTCCGATCAAGACGGGATTGTTCTTGGTGCGGCGGGAGAGCACCTGCATGATCCTGCGGATTTCTTCGTCCCTGCCGATTACAGGATCGATCTTCTCTTTCCTGGCCAGATCCGTCAGATCCCTGCAGTAACGGTCCAGAACCTGGTATTTATCCTCAGGAGACTGGTCGGTGACCCGCTGATTTCCCCGGATCCGCCGCAAAGCATCGAGAACCGCGGACTTCTCCACCCCATGGCCTTTCAGCAGTTCCCTGGTGTCGCTTTGAATGTCGAGTAAGGCCAACAGCAGATGTTCCGTAGAGATGTACTCATCCTTGAGGTTGCTCGCCTCCATCTCGGCGTTGTGGAGCGCCTTGTTCGCCTGGGGGGACAGGTGGGCCTGCGAGCTGTCCCCGTAGACTTTCGGCTTCTTGGCCAGCTGGTTCTCCAAATCCGAGCGGAGCCCGGTACTCTGTACGCCCAACGCCGCGAACAGCGGAGGAATCACTCCATCCCTCTGTTCCATGAGTGCCAGGAGCAGATGATCGGTATCCAGACTGGAATGATTGTACCTATGGGCCAAAGATTCCGCAGCTTGGACCGCTTCCTGGGCTTTGATGGTAAACTTGTCGAATCTCATACCTGTCTCCTGTGATGACGTGAATGAAAGGACGGATATCAATGATCGCAATCTTCGATTGAAATTAACAGTAAGATTGCGATGTCTTCTTCCAGCCGGAAACCGGCTGTCATCATAATATAAAATAAGAAAACCGGAGGACTTGAGTCAAATTCTCACCTTCCATCGCTCTTGTGCCTTCGGTCCGCAGTCCCTATACTTGAAAAAACACTTACTTGGAGAAGACAAACATGGAAGCTGTACGTTGGGGTGTGCTCGGTGTTGCCAATATCTTCACGAAGAAGGTTCTGCCGCCCTTGTTGAAATCGGATCTGCTGCGGGTCGAAGCCATCGCCTCCAGGAGTGAGGATAAGGCACGAGCCACGGCAGCCAAATTTGGGATTCCCAAATCATACGGTTCTTATGACAAGCTGCTCGCCGATCCGGATATCGAAGCGGTCTACATTCCCCTCCCAAATCACCTCCATGCGGAATGGATTCGCAAGGCCGCGGATGCGGGAAAGCAAATTCTCTGTGAAAAACCTCTCGCTCTCAACGCCGCCGAAGCCGCTGCCTGCGTCGAGTACGCCGCCAAAGCCGGAGTGCGTCTCATGGAAGCGTTCATGTATCGATTCCATCCCCAATGGCAGCGGGCGAGAGAGCTGGTGTATTTGGGAGAAATCGGAGAGGTATTGGCCGTGCATACCTACTACGCCTACGATCTGAAGGATCCCGAGAATATCAGGAACAGAGTGGATATGGGAGGTGGAGGCCTGATGGATATCGGCTGCTACGCAGTTTCAGTTCCCCGATTCATCTTCGGCCGGGAACCGGAGAGTGTCATCGGTCGGTTCACCCGTGATCCGGATTTCAAGACCGACATACTGACTTCGGCGATCCTCGATTTCGGGCGGGGTAGATCCGTATTTACAGTCGGTACTCAGGGCTTTCGAGCTCAAGCGGTCGATATCTACGGCACCTCCGGAAGCTTACATATTGAGATCCCCTTCAACATGTATCCGGATGTGCCACCGGTTCTGACAGTGACTACACCGATCGGCGAGAGACGGCCGGGGTTGGCGGCGGTGGACCAGTACGGTCTGGAGGTCGAGGCCTTCTCCGTTGCTTTTCGCAAGGATCTTCCGGTTCCGACTCCTGCAGGGGATGCGGTGGCCAATCAGAAGGTGCTCGACGCTCTTTTTCGCTCCGAGACATCGGGCCGGTGGGAAACTCCCTGAGCTGGCCGTTGGATCGACTTTTACAGTATTTTGTACTGGGGTGAGGTATTATGATGACAGCCGGAAATCTTGTTTTCCTGACAAGATTTCCGCACTGGTTGAAGACATCGCAATATTCATTTTAGTTACGATCGGAGATTGCGATATGGAGAACAAGCTGAAGAGAAAACAGAACATACTCGCCGAGGTGGTGAACTGTCTCTGCGATTCCAAGCACGGTATGCTGTCCTGGAGAGGGAAAGGAGGGCGGCTCCTGCCCTCCAGGGACCGGGTCATTGAAGCCGCCGAGGCTCTGCGCTCTGTCCTGTTTCCGGGCTACTTCGGTATTTCGGAGCTGACAGAAGAAAATGTGCGTTTTCACGTCGGCGCCACTTTGGACCGCATCCTCCACGTATTGCTGGAGCAGATCAAGCGTGGGTTGTGCTTCGAATGTGATCACTACGGCATTGAGTGCCCGGCCTGTCTGGAAAATGCGGAGGCGATCACGACCGAGTTCCTGCAAAGGCTGCCCAGGGTCCAGCACATCCTGGGTACGGATGTGCATGCCGCTTACTACGGAGATCCTGCGGCCAAGAGCACCGACGAGACGATCTTTTGTTACCCGGGGATCCTGGCGGTAAGTTACTACCGCCTGGCCCATGAGCTGTACTGTCTCGAGGTGCCTCTGATACCCAGGATGATCACCGAGAGAGCTCACAGCCTGACCGGTATCGATATTCACCCCGGAGCCAAGATAGGGGAGGAGTTCTTCATAGATCACGGTACGGGGGTGGTAATCGGAGAGACCTGCGTCATCGGCGAAAGAGTGCGTATCTACCAGGGAGTCACCCTGGGTGCCAAGAGTTTTCCCCTGGATGAAAACGGCAAGCCGGTCAAGGGAATCCCGAGACATCCTGTGGTCGAAGATGACGTCGTAATCTATTCAGAAGCCACGGTCCTGGGCAGGGTCACCATAGGACGCGGATCGGTAATCGGAGCGAACGTCTGGATCACTCGGGATGTTCCCCCCGAGAGTGTGGTCACCCACAGCGCCGAGGAGGGCCCCCCGATCGGTCGATGATTCTACTCGTCGAAGGAGTCGAATTTCGGCAGACAGTCCTTCAGCCAGGAAATATCACTGATCAGCACCAGTCCGATAAGACCGCCGAGCAGGGTAATCCCGAGAAAGAGAAAGAAGAATTGACCAAGCTCTTCCTGGACTGCGAAGAAATCAACAATGAAGGTTTGATTGGTCCCGAAGAGGACCAGGAGAAGTAGATTGAGCAGACAGAAGCTTGCCCAGAGAAGGGTTTTACGGGTTTTGCCGGGAACTTCCAAGACGTCGGTCATGACATGTTCGACGAACCCGACCTTTCCGAGATATACGGTGATATCCCGTTTCAAGCCCGCTTTCGGTTCGACGCTATCCAGGCTTTGATCTGCATGAGCTCCCCGCCGGTTCATCAGATGACTCCCTCCTCCAGATAGCTGAGAACATACACTTCGAGGCGGCTACGGAGCAGCTGTTTTGTCCGGAATACATAGGACTTGATCGTGTTGACGGGAATGCTCAAGAGTCGCGAGATTTCCGGATAGCTCAATCCTTCGAAATAGTGCAGGTCGATTACCGGTTTGTAGATATCGGGGATCTTCTTCAGCACCTTCCTGACTCTTTCTCGAAGCTCATTTCTCAAAACGCGGAGTTCCGGACCAAGGGAAGTGTCGCGGGGCTCAAAAGGCATGGCCACCTCGACATGAGCGCGACGTCGCTTGTGATAGTGGTTCACCGCCATATTGTAGGCGATTTTATTGAGCCAGGAGGAGAAGGGAACCTCGCCTTTAAAACTCTCGAGCTTTTCAAAAGCCTTGAGGAAGACCTCCTGGGCATAGTCTTCGGCATCGTGCCGGTTATGAAAAAATTTCAACCCAAGATAGAAGACCCGGGCTTGATGGCGAGCCAAGATTTCTCGATAGGCATCGATCTCTCCCCCGAGGATACGTCTCACCACGAGGTTGTCATTGACTTTTTCCACGTTCCCTCTTCTTCTTCAACTGTTGGATCAGGATGTAGTAGGTAATTATACCCATCCCGGAAGCTGTAGGAATGATACCGCCCAGGAGGGAATTGCTCAAGCCTGTTTTCAAGCTGAAGAAAACCAACAGCCCGATTCCTACAAAAAGAGACACGATCCCTATCAGAAGCAGCTTATCGTCGATGTTTCTCGGTTTGGGAGCGATTCCCCGCTCGATCATCACACGGTGCTTCTTGTAGTCCCAGAGGATGAAAAAGAAGGTGAGAACCGCCAGCAGAGCCACCGCGACAACGGGGATCGAGGCGATCAGGACCTGGGCGGTAGAACCCAGTCTTGGCCACCCCCTCGTAGTTTCCAGGAGGGCTGCACTGACAATCCAGCTCGATCGAATCAAATTTGCGGCAACCATCTATTCTTGAAAAAAAAACATAATTTTCGCACTGTCATCACAATAGGACATCGGAATACGGCCAAAGGTTGCGCCTAGGACTTGAGATCCTCAATATAGCCGGCTATTTTCTTTTTCCTTCGCCCGAGCTCTTCCAGCTTGGCCCTCTCCTTCTGCACAACATCTTCAGGAGCTTTTTTCAAAAAGGATGGATTTGCCAACTTGCCCTCGGTTCGCTTCAACGCATCTTCAAGATTCCGGAGCTCTTTGTTTAGTTTTTCCATCTCTTTGTCCAGATCTATAGCATCTTTGATATAGACAAAGGCCTCAAAACCCGAGCCGACTACCGGGATGCTTCCCTCCCTCTTGACTGCCCCATCCGTTATTTGCAGATTTTCTGAGCCTGTGAGCAGGGATATCAGATCTTTCTGCCCGTTGAACACCTGCCCGGCAGAATCATCTTCTGCAGTCTTCACCGTGACCGGGATCTTTTTTCCCGTCGGTATGGTGAACTCGCTGCGCAGGGTGCGAACGACCCGGACGAGCTCTTGTACGAGGGCAAAGCGATCCTGGGCTTCCTGATCTGTTCGGTTTTCCGAAAAACCCGGATAGGAAGCGGTGACGATGCTCTGACCGTGCGCAGGCAGTTTCTGGTAGATTTCCTCGGTCACGAAGGGGAGAAAGGGGTGCAGCAGGCGCAGCGACTCTTCCAGGATGTTCAGGCAGATCGTAATTTTTCTGTCCTTCTCCGCCGCATCATCGGAGTCCAAAATGAGTTTCGCGGCTTCGATGTACCAGTCGCAGAAATCGTTCCAGAAATACTCATGTACCGTCTGCCCGGCATCATTGAAGCGGTACTGATCCAGGGCTGTACGGGAGCTCCGGGCCGCCAGGTTCAGCCTGTGCAGGATCCAGCGGTCCACCTCGTCGAGCTTAGCTTTAGCCTCCTCAAGCAGATTGCGGCCTTCTATATTCATCAGGATGAAGCGGGATGCGTTCCAGATCTTGTTGGCAAATTTGCTGCCCAGTTTGAAGCTTTCCTTGTCCATCAGGATATCTTGACCTTGAGCAGCCAGGAAGGTGAGGGTAAAACGAAGGGCATCGGCGCCGTATTCATCCACGACTTCCAGAGGATCGACTCCGTTCCCCAGAGACTTGGACATTTTTCTCCCCTGTGTGTCCCGCACCAAACCGTGTATGTACACATCATGGAAGGGAACCTCTTCCATGAACTCGAGTCCCATCATGATCATGCGGGCCACCCAAAAGAAGATGATCTCGTAGGCGGTCACCAGGGTTGAAGTCGGATAGAAGATTTTCAAATCCTCGGTTCGATCGGGCCACCCGAGGGTAGAGAAGGGCCAGAGAGCGGAGGAGAACCAGGTATCCAGTACATCCGGATCCTGCCGGATATCAGTGCTCGAGCAGTGACGGCAGGCCGAAGGATCTTCCCGGGAAACGGTCATCTCGCCACAAGCCTCGCAGTACCAGACCGGGATGCGGTGACCCCACCACAGTTGCCTGGATATGCACCAGTCGCGGATGTTCCGCAGCCAGTGCACGTAAGTGTTCTCCCATTTCCGCGGGTAGAATTGGACTTCCCCCCGTTCCCAGGCACCGAGGGCTTTGTCGGCCAGGGGACGCATGCGTACGAACCACTGGTCTGAAAGGTAGGGCTCGATCGTACTGTGACAGCGGTAACAGTGACCCACGGTGTGCATGTGCTGTTCGTCGCGGATAAACAGTCCTGCTTTTTTTATATCCCGAACCACCTTTTCCCGAGCCTCGGCGACTCTGAGGCCTCGATAGCTTTGAGGGACGTTGGTGTTTAGGGTGTTATCAGGGTTGAGAATATTGATTCTCGGTAAATTGTGCCGTCTGCCGATTTCGTAGTCGTTGGGGTCGTGTGCCGGAGTGACCTTGACCACCCCGGAGCCGAGCTCCATGTCCACATAGGTGTCAGCGACGATGGGAAGTTGCCGGTCGGTGAGGGGTAAAAGTGCGTGTTTCCCAACCAGGTGCTTGTACCGCTTATCATCGGGATGGACTGCCAGTGCGGTATCTCCCAGCATCGTCTCCGGACGAGTAGTAGCAATTTCTATAGATCCGCTTCCCTCCGCCAGAGGATACCGATAGTGGTACATCCGGCCTTCGATCTCTTCGTGCTCCACCTCATCATCCGAGATCGCTGTGCCGCAGGACCAGCACCAGTTGACCAGATAATTCCCCTTGTAAACAAGGCCCTTCTCGTAGAGGCTCACGAACACCTCCCGCACTGCCCGGGAAAGACCTTCATCCAGGGTAAAGCGTTCGCGCTGCCAGTCGCAGGATGAACCGATTTTCTGCAGCTGCCGCACGATAATGTCATGGTGTTTGTTGGTAACCTTCCAGGTTTCCTCCACGAACTTTGCCCGACCGATTTGTTCCCGGGAGGTGCCCTGCTGTCGCAGCTGTTTTTCCACCACGGCCTGGGTAGCGATGCCGGCGTGATCGGATCCGGGCAGCCAGAGAGTAGGCTCACCCGACATCCTGTGATAACGAATCAACACATCTTGGAGGCTGTTGTTCAAGCCGTGCCCCATGTGGAGGATTCCGGTCACGTTCGGTGGGGGTATTACAATCACATAAGGTTGGGCCTTTTTGTCCAGATTCGGCGCAAACAGGTTGTTATCCAACCAGAACTTGTAGAGTCGATCTTCGAAGTCCTTCGGGTCATATACCGTGGATAGCTCAATAGCCTTCATCATGGCCGCACATTTTACAGGAAATCGCCGGCAGTGGCAAGAATCGATGAGTTTTGTGTTTTTGTGGGGGTTTTGGGAGTTTCAGGAGCGGCATTCCTGACTCCCAAGGTACAGATTGCCCTTGCAATGAACTCCTTGGAATTGTATATTCCCATTGTACTTATCTCATGCACAAGGAGGATTAACGATGGCTGAATGGTTTCCGTTGACTGAAGTAGGAGGTCCACACAAGGGTCATGGCAAGCACCTCTGCGTTGCTCACGTAATGAATTATATACAGACAAATCTGTCGGACTACAAAGACTTGGTCCGCAACGGGAAATACGTCTGCAAGCAGTGCGGCAGAGTCTCGAACAGCGCCGACAATCTCTGCGATCCGGATTCCCTGTAATTAAAATCCCATCACCCTTTTAATATCACAAAAGCCCTCCCCCGTTCGGCTCTTTCGGGCGGGAGGGGTTTTGTGTTTTATTTAACAAAATTCTCTTGAAGAATTGATCTTTTGTATTAAATTTGTAACTTTGTGGGGAATTCGGTTCGTATTCATACCGACAGGTATAGGGGAGGGGAAAGAATAGTAAAAACCGTGAGCGACGAGAAAAAAAAGCTGCTGCAAAAAACGGTGATGAAAAACTTCCCCAAGGTTGAAGTGCACAGACACCTGGAGGGGACGTTCCCCGTCGATAAACTGCATCAGCTGTCGCTGAAAAACAACCTCGAACGACCAAGGGATTTCGAGGCGTTCAGGAAAGAGGTCCAATTCCCGAAAGATTCCAGTCCGGATTTTCTCGCTTTTCTGACCAAGTTTCGAAACGACTGGTACCGCACATTTGACGACGTGTACTTCATTACCTACCACTCGGTAAAAGAGCTCGTTCAAGATGGATTGTACTACTGCGAGCTGCGCTTTTCCCCGGAACACTTTGCCCTGGAGAATGATTTCGACCGTTCTGAGATCACCAAGCTGATCGTAGAAGCCGGCAATAAGGCAGCCGCCGAAGTGGGCCTGAAGATCCGCTATCTTCTGACCTTCAACCGGAGCAAGCAAACCAGCGGGGAGATGATCGACCTGTATAATCGGTTGAAAGCACTTCAGATACCGGAAATCGTCGGGATCGACCTTGCAGGTGACGAGATCAACTTTCCACCGGAGCAATTCCGGGATTTCTTCGGGTTGATAGAATCCGACGGGCTGTATAAATCCACGATTCATGCAGGTGAGGTCAGTTCCTCCGAGCAAATTTGGGAGGCGATTCAAAATCTTCACGCCGCCCGAATCGGTCATGGCACCAGAACGATCGATGATCCGCCGCTTCAGGATTTCCTCAAAGAAAAGGGGATCGCCCTTGAGTTGTGTATCACCTCCAATTACCAGACAGGTTCCTGGGAAGATGAGAGGAATCATCCAATAGGAGCTCTGTACAGAAAAGGTGTCCCCGTAACGCTGAACTCGGATGATCCCTTTATCCAGAATACGGATCTGACCGACGACTATATCAAGGCTGTCGATTACTTCGGGTTCACCCTTCAGGATCTGATTCGATTGAATCTGAACGCGGTTGAGGCCAGCTTCCTGCCAAAGCAGGAGCAGGACCAACTGAGGGAGGGGTATCTGCAGAAGGTCGAAGCGTTCAAAGAACAGTATTCCCTTGGAGGCGGATAATGATCGTACGGGTTATTGATGTCTACGTGAAAGAGCAGAGTATCGAGGAGTTCAAAAGAGCCACGGTCAAGAACAGGCAGGGTTCGATCCAGGAACCGGGGGTTCTGCGCTTCGATATATTGCAGTCTGAATCCGATCCGGATCACTTCATTCTTTACGAAGTCTACCGGGATGAGCAGGCGACCAAGGACCACAAGGAGACTGTTCATTATCAGGGGTGGCGCGAAACCGTGGAGCCCATGATGGCGGGGAAGCGAGAAAGCACCGCCTGCAGTCCTATAGCTCCAACCGACCCGACGGAGTGGTAGATGTTTCTGTACATCCTTCGTCACGGCGATGCAAAACCCAAGCACGAGGATCCGGAGCGGGGCTTAAGCCCCGGTGGTCGCCAGGAGGTCGAGGCGGTCTCTCGGGTCTTTTCCAGACTCAATCCTCAAATAGATGCGATCTGGCACAGCGGAAAAGCTCGGGCGGAGCAAACCGCCGATATTCTTGCTGCTCATTTGAGAAGGAAAGGCCGGGTGGAAGCCCATCCGGGGTTGGATCCAAACGATCCTGTACAGCCCCTGGCGGAGGAGATTGGGCAGAGGGACTCCAATTTGGTGATTGTGGGGCATCTACCCTATCTGGGCAAGCTGATCTCTGTTCTGATTCTTGGTAAGGAACAGAATCTGCTCGATCTTCCCTCGGCGGGCCTGGTTTGCCTGGAGAACATCAACGGTACGTGGATCTTAGACTGGTTTCTCACGCCAGAGCTCTTAGGATGACCAAAACCGACAGGATCCGTCAGTATCTGGAGACAGGTCAACGGATCGGGGAAATACAGCACGTTGAGTTTCTCGCTGCGGGTGAGTACAACGAGAATTTCCTGATTCACTCCCGGGCCGGCAGATTCGTATTTCGGATCAATCACGGCAGTCAGCTCAACCTTGAAGATCAGATAGAGTACGAGTATAAAGCCTTGAAAGCGGTTGAGCCTTCGGGGGTGACACCCAGGGTTTTCTTTGTCGATCCCGAAGCGGATGGGTTTGGCAACGGTGTGCTCCTCATGGAGTACCTGGAGGGACGCCCCCTCGACTATCCGGTTGACATTCAACGGGCGGCCGAGGTGTTTTCCGAGATTCACCGGCTTACCGTCGGGGATGGTTTGATCGTGCAGCCTAGTCCTGTGGAGGCGATCGCCGAGGAAAGCTACGGCCTGATCAGCCGTTTTTCGGATCATCCTCTGATCGCCGAAAAGGTGCAGTTGCTTCGATACCACGAAAAAATCCTGAATCTGGCCGAAAACACCAGGGATTTTTTTGCTAACGAACGTCTTTGCATAGTGAATACCGAGGTGAACTCTCACAATTTCATTGTCCAGCCGGAACGGGCCTACCTGGTGGATTGGGAGAAGGCGGTCGTTTCCTACCGATATCAGGATTTAGGTCACTTCGTAGTTCCTACCACCACATTGTGGAAGAGCAACTATGTATACTCGGAAGAGGAAAAGCTACAATTTATCCAGCACTATGCACAAAGATTGGACCTTGACCTGGACCTGAACGAATTATATGAAAAGACGAGG
>Ga0307378_10001308_pt1 | contig 40726 bp, 32 predicted proteins | sample UN1MG_FD_202238 | JGI IMG/M metagenome (GOLD analysis project Ga0307378, IMG submission 202238) | Soil microbial communities from Risofladan, Vaasa, Finland - UN-1 | ecosystem: Environmental > Terrestrial > Soil > Coastal area > Acid sulfate soil | place: Finland: Risofladan, Vaasa | collected...
TCGGCCAAAACAATTTTTTGGTCTTCGGGCAGATAATAGCCCGGATTGTCGTTACCTCGTATTGCCCAAAGTAAAACCGGTACGGCAACAAGCCCCGCATCATTGATCGCATCGACATATTTGTCCATTCTTTGGTAATATTTTGGATTGACGGCAACTTTCTCGTTACCTGTAAAAGTGGGATTGCCATCGGCATCTGTCCTGGCCATACGCCATTGGGTCATAACGAACTGAATCGCGGTAAACTCTTTTGCCACTCGGTCTTTGAGGAAAACGTCCCAGTCTTTCAGGTCCGAAAGCAAAGGACCGCACCAGACAGTATCGGCCAACCAGAAAAAAGGAATCCCATCGGCATGTTCAAGGTATCGTCGATTGCCGGACAGGCGCAGTTCGCCGTGCCGGAACAACGAAATGTCACCCTGATATTTCTTACATTGAAACGAGCCGGTTTGGTTGTGCAGTCCTTTGTTGTTTGTATCCGGGCAGAATGTTTTATATGTCCACTTGCCCGGCTCATCCGGTGAGAAGCGTACACGCCATACATGGCCTCCATCCCAAAAAGCCAGGAGTATTCTCTTATTTGAGCCCGGGGAAATGAATTCCACTTTGACCTTAATATCCTGGATCGGATTGTCATAGTCCTTAGAACTTGTAAACATTTCCTCAAAGCGAGTCCATTGTTCTACTGCATTATCTGCAGCTATCAGCGATGTATCACAACCGAGGACAAGATGAAAAACAGCAGTGACGAGGAGCAGATAAGAAATGATCCGTTTCATTATCGTCTCCTTCAATTAAGTTGCTTATTGCGCGGATGTTTTCACTGCGTATAGCTTTTTCATCGTCGCAATGTAAAGCACGCCGTTGGCGGCGACAGGTGTGCCGTGTATGGGGCTGTCCAGCTCGACTGAGCTTATTATCCTTTTTTCTTTGCTTGCAGCTAACACCCAGAAATCTCTCTGTTTCGTACCTATGTAGACCTTTCCGTCGGCCACAAGTGTCGATGCCCAGATATTTCCCATGGTCTTATGTGTCCAGTAAGGCTGGCCGGTCTCGGCGTCAACGCAGTGAATAAGTCCGGAGCAATCCGCCACAAAGACCAGGCCGTTGTGGATGGCCGGCGTGGAGCAACAGTGGGGCTCGACCGGGTATGACCATAATGTTCCGGAGTTAGTGATATCGCCTGAGCCTGCCGCATTGAAACATTTTAGCCAGGCCTGGTTCTTACCCCACCAGATGTCACCTCCAAACGTTACATAAATCCGATCCTTGTGTAACACCGGCATACTCTTAATATTGCTTGGGCTCTCTTGGCGGTTCTTAATGTACTGGTGCACATTTTCTTTCGGTGCTGTGGGGTCACAATCGAATCGCCACACCCTGTTTAGTTTTTGCACAGCTCCGGCGACAGGAACGGACTCGACAGGATCGAATGCATAACATACGCCGTCTCCGCCGCAGAAGAATACCATTGTCCGGCCGTTAACCGGGCCCAATGCCGGTGATGACCAGGTTGAGTGGAATATCTTCGGAGCGATTTTCTCGTTATCCCGGGCCACCAGTCGCCCTGTCATTTTATCCAGCACAATCAGACTTGGGGCATCGGTTGCGGGAATATGGTCGTGTTTGTCGTTAAGACCGTTGCTGGTATTTATGTATAAGAACTGGCCGTGCAGGAGAATCGAACTGTGTGCAGAGTCATGCTGGTGAACTCCCAAATCTGTGACCATGTCGAACAGCCAGAGAATATCCGCATCTGTCCCATTGACCTCCATCGTCTCAACATCAGGCGGGGCCATATGACGGCCCTCGTCCAAGTATGGCCCATCGTTGCCGTCTGCATGGCCGTTGAGATCGAGGCAAATCACTTCGCCGCGGTTGCTCACGATGTAAACCCTGTCGCCTTCAACAGTAGCCGGCGAACAAATACCCGATCTTGGCCAATCCCGATACAGAGCGGGTGAAAGCTTGGGAACTACGAGTTGCCAACAAAGACTCCCATCTTTCTCATTGAGGCACAATAACACGCCACGGTCTCCTTTGTGCCGAGGGTCGCGCGGATTGCCATTATTTGTGCCGATCAGCACCTTGCCGTTGGCCACTACTGGTGTTGAGTAGCTCTCCGTACCCAGCGGGGCCACCCACCTTATGTTCCTGCCGGTGGCGGGATCGAAACTCTCGGGCAGGCCGGTTTCGTCCGAGACCATGTTTCGGGAATACTGCTGGCCCCACTGCGGCTGGTCGTCCGCATAAACTTCGCAGATAGAATACACACCACAGAACAAGGTCAGGATTAGCAACTGCCGAAGTGACCTGTTGCCTGTCAATGGTCCCGATGGCCCGACACTGCTGAAACTCCGAGTTTTTGGAATAAAACTATGGAATTCTGTTTTCGGTTTGCGTACAAAAATATCGAAAAATGAGGACTTTTTTAAAAACCTCACGACCATCTGTCTTTCGGATGGCAAAAAGGCAAGCATCCGCAACAAATGATTTTGTTTAAGCAATTCACAGAATTTTTCAGTGCGGCTCACAAAAAGGACTCTGTAATAACAAACTCTTTTTTGAAGGCTGTAAATATCTGTTTACATTTGCGATAAGGTATACGCCCCTTAGCTTTTAACCTTCTTGTTTTTCGAGTTTAGGTGTCTCGGCTATAGCTTCGGTTGCAGCTTCTTTAGCCGGTCCTTCTTCCCCTTTTCGGCCGGCATGGCTCTTGCGGTGAGCTACCTTCGGCAGCCCCAGTAAAGAATCACCCTCGGACCATCGGTCTTCGTCTTTTAACTGCTCAACACGTTCCGCTCGTGTCAGAACGTTTCGGTGTCTGCTCAAGGCGCCTTTGATTTTTAAGGAACGATCAATAGACATTAAAAATTTCTCCTAAAACTACTTAACTTTCTTGCCGTATGCATCTGAGAAAAAATTTGGTGCAAAAGTTTCGTAACCAGCAGGAGCCTTATTTTCATACTGAGCTCCTACTTCGGCAATTTTCTGTTTAACTTTGAATCCGTCCGTCCCGGGCTTGTCCGGGTTTTCGTAAGTATTCCTGGTTTGCAAAAAGTAACGGTCGTTTTCCATCACAATTTCAGTCTCAATACCGTATTGGGCGAAATGTGTCTGTACTGGCACTAAATCCGCCCGCGTTTTATATCCAACCAGAACAATAACATTGTTGCCTGTTGACTTAATAAGATCGATTTCTTCAGTATTCAGCGACATTTTATTAGCCGACGCAGAAGGTTGCATTATATCTGTCATCGCTTGCTCTGTCGGCTGTTCCATATCAATTTTCTGTATTTCCTGGCTTGATTCGCTTACTGCCGTCTGATTGGACATGTAAGAAAATTGGCCGGCCCGATAGGCGGCTAAAAGTACCAGAATAAGAATCAAAATCAATGCGACTGCAAACTGATACGGCATTGAGAACTCGATTCTACCGGCATTAAACTGGACAATTCGTGGCTTTTTCCACCATTGTGCCGCGGCTTTTGGCGTTTGGGCAATATGCCTGGATTTCGTGGTCGGTTCATTTTCGTTGGATTTTTTTGGATGCATATGCTCTAAGACCCTGTTTTGGTCAGGCTTAACTCGGGCCTTGCTCATTACCTCATAGAGAGCCTTTTTTCCTCGGTTCCGTGCCATAGTGGAATCTGTTTAACTTCCAAAAAAAAATCCGTTACAAAATTATTATATACGCATGATTTCAAAGAACAAGCTAATATAAGCTAAGAAGCTGTCTGATCTTTTACTATATTTCAATCTGAATTTCAATGAGAAACTTTTACACTTCACAGGAGAGCAAAAGGATATTTAATTTTTCATGATTTCGGTGGAAAATTTTATAAGTTCTTACTGAATGAGCAGATACAGGAATTTGCGAGTGAATTTTAATGAGCATTTTTTGTATTTCAAGGCATTTTTTCACTTTTTTCGTAAAAAATGAATGGAATTTTTTTGAATATTTGGGGTCTCTGCAAAAACAGCAGGGCTGCAATTGCCCAGAGCCCACCTGAATATTTATGCAAGCCACATTGTGCGTCTGTACCTGCCCAAGGGGGTCAAGCCACCATATCAGACGATTGTTTATTTTTCCGGCTCCGGTCCCATCCGTGACTGCTGGTCTTAAAACTTAAAACCTCGCGTCTCCACTATCATCATGGGCGGATGAGCCCTCATGTGGCAGGTTTATAAAGGAATCTTTGGGAGTCACCACTCAGAGGGACACTTCCCCGATTACAGTAAGCCGATTGCTCGCCGGGACTGGCTGGATCGAGATCCGGAACCTGTTTATTGAAAGTGGACGCAGAGTGACACTTCAATTATCAATAATCATACTTGGATGATTATTATCCCAATTCCGGGCAATAAACTGTGGATTGCCAGTCAGTTGTCGATGAGCCGGCGGCTTATTTTCGCTAATAATCCTTGAAGTTTCTCATCCACTCCGGCCAGTCACCCGGCTGAACTCCGCCTGCCCTGGTCCAGAAGCCGCTTTTGTTGTACGTTTTATGCCACTTGAGTGTCCACAACTCCTTAATATTTACAGGTCTAACCGACCAGTCCAGGAACATGTGATTTGTAGTGCTATTGTGCCTGTTGATAGCGAAATGCATCATTTCGTAGGCAGCACCCAACCACTGACCATCAAAATCAGGAGGCCTGATACGGTTGGACTGAGGATTGTCATTCTGATAGAAGGGCCCACCTCCCCTCCACATGCAATCGCCAAAGATAGGTATATCGTTTCCGCCTTTAACATCAACGGTTTGCCAGTTCCATTCAACCGGCCTGCTCTGGATTGCCGTCTGTCCTGGTTTTGATTTGAAAATCCAGCAATTTGCTCCATAGCTGCCTTCTTCTTGCCGGTTTTCTTGTCCGCCTGTGCCCATGATGTAAGTTCTAAACGTGCTGCCATTGTTGCCCATAGTATCCAGTCGTTTTTTTGCCGTCGGGCATAATAGGATCCCCGCTTTTGTCCGGTAATAAGGCCGCAGCGCCACTATCCAATTACCACGCGGCCACCCGGCGGTATCATTTTCTACACAGAAATAGCCGTCGTTATCCTGGCAATAGATATTCCATATCTGGCTCCATTGATGCAGGTTGGCCTTACAAGCAGCCGATCTTGCCTGTTTCTTTACACGGGATAGTGCCGGCATCAGAATTGACAGTAATAACGCAATAATTGCAATTACAACCAGTAGTTCTATTAAGGTGAAGCCCGTCAGGTGTCTGTTCCTTCCACAATTAGAATTCGTTGCTTCTGATTGCTTGACTCCTCTTGAACTAGCCATAAAAAAAACCTCCAGTTTAAGTTAAAAAATTACCTGTTTATTTACTAAGATGCGTTTTTAAGGCTTGATGTTCCCTGAAATTTGCACCTTACCAACAAAATATCATACCTTTAATCGGCTGCTTTTGCAATAGAAAAAACAAAGAAACATTAAAAAAAAGTTAAGAAAATTATCAAAAATTGGTGTTTTTGCCTTTATTGAGCAATCACGGAGATGAAAAAGAGAAGTTCGAAGGGCTTTCAGCGTAAATTCTTCTTGACCTTCAAGGGCTAATCTGGTACAAATAAAAGTGGTGGATTCTATGTCCACACAGGAGTATCTTTGTGAAAATCGTTTGTGGACGGGTAAGATTTTTGGGTGAATCAATTGTTAAAAAATTCCTGTTTTTTAACCTGACTTTTTTGTAAGGAGGATTAATTATGCGAAGAATACTATTCTATTTGATCTCGTTTGTTCTGTTACTATGCCTGGTGAGTAATACCCATGCCCAGATTGCCAGCAATCCTGTTCCTGCCGATGGCAGCGAATATGACGAGACCTGGGCAGCCCTTGGCTGGACTCCCGGAACCGGCGCTGCATCACACAACTTGTATTTCGGCGAAAATTCTGCTGATGTGAAAAACGGTATCGGCGATACGTTCAGAGGCAATCAAGACACAGCGACATTTCTCGTTGGATTTATTGGTTCTCCTTATCCGAATGGACTTGCATTTGACACGACATACTACTGGCGGGTCGATGAGGTCGAGGCTGATGGTATCACAATACACAAAGGCCCGGTCTGGAGCTTTACTGTTATCGGCCAGTCTGCTCGTCATCCGAATCCGCCTGATGGCGGCAGATTTGTGGAACTCAATGCGGAACTCAACTGGAGCCTTGGTTATGGTGCGATTATGCACCATATGTATTTCGGGACCAATTCCGCCGATGTTGATGCCGGCACCGGCGGTACGGACAAAGGCATTGTGATGGGTACAACCTATGGTCCCGGACCTCTTGCCAAGGGCACAACTTACTTCTGGAGGGTCGATGAGTTCGATGGCTTGACCACGCATAAGGGCAATGTCTGGAAGTTTACAACAATGCCGGATATACCCATTTTTGATCCCAATCTTGTCGGCTGGTGGAAGCTGGATGATGAAGGTACCGGTACAATCATTGACTATTCCGGTTATAACCGTAATGGTTCGATGCACGGTGATCCCCAGTTTGTCGTTGGGATTGACGGTGATGCACTGGAGTTCGACGGCGATGACTACGTGACCATCGACGGATACAAGGGTGTTGTTGGCAGTGGGGGTAACACACGCGCTTTCAGCATAGCTGTGTGGATTAGAAAGGAAGGCCCTGTCGGCGGCGACGGTGAAATTATAGGCTGGGGCAGCACCGGTGCCGGCAACAGAATGGAATTCCGGTTCAACGAAAGCAACAACAGGGTACGCATTGAAAGCGGCGGCGGCAATATCCAGGGTGACGTTGACTTGACTACCGGTGAATGGACGCACGTTGCGGTTACATTAGACGAGAATCCGACGTACAACAGCAATGAGGCAGTGAATTTTTACTTTGACGGTATTGTCGTCAACAGGGCGAATTCTGATCCCGATCCAATCCATCCGGTCATAGGATTCGACGTCGTATTCGGCCGGGAGTACAATTTAGACAACGAAAGATGGTTCATCGGTGCGCTTGATGATGTCCGCCTCTACGACAAGGTACTTTCAGCCGAAGAGGTTGGCAGGGCCATGCTGGGGGATCCCAGAGTTGCCTGGGCCCCGAAACCGGCAGATGGGTCCGATCCGTTCATCGAGGCGGCAACGCCCCTTAGCTGGACTCCGGGCACTTCTGCAGCTCAGCACGATGTGTACTTAGGCACCAGTGAAATGGCCGTGGCTGATGCCGATATCACCGATACAACCGGCATATATCGAGGCCGGCAGGATGCTAACAGCTACAATCCGCCTGAAATCCTGGAATTCAGTGAGACTTACTACTGGCGTATCGATGAAGTCGAGGCCGACGGTACCACGATATACAGGGGCCGGGTATCGAGCTTTACGATAGCGAACTTCATTGTCGTCGACAGTTTTGAGAACTATAACGACTTTCCACCCGACGAGATATACAGCACTTGGAAAGACGGATTTAACGATCCGACAAATGGCTCGCAAGTGGGTCATCTCACGGCTCCCTATACCGAGCAGGTTATTGTGCACGGGGGTAGTCAGGCGATGCCGTATTTCTACGACAACAGCTTCGGGTACTCTGAGGCGACGATGACGTTGAGCTCGGTGCGTGACTGGACCAAACACGGTGTTAAGGCTTTGTCGTTGTGGTTTAGAGGTCATTCGGTATCTGTCGGCAGCTTCACAGAGGCACCGGCCGGCACTTACACCCTGGCCGCCAGGACCGTGGGTAATATCTCGGGCACATCTGACGAGTTCCACTTCGCTTACCAGCAGCTTACCGGCGCCGGCTCGATCACAGTGAAAGTCAATTGGGTACAGGATGCGGACGACAACGCCCAGGCCGGCGTGATGATTCGCGATTCTTTGGACCCGAATTCCGCGCACGCCGCGGTGCTGCTCGAAACGAATGACATCGCAGCCGACGCGGACCTTTTATTCCAGCGTCGCGTGATAGCAACCGGTGGCAGCAACACCACGATAGTAGATGGGATTATGGCTCCGCAGTGGCTCAAAGTAAGTCGCGACTTGGGTGGCAATTTTACGGCCTCTTACTCCGCTGACGGCATTGCTTGGACGGACATTGGTGGCGAAGTGATAAACATGAGTGCACCTATATATATCGGTTTGGTAGTGGCCAGCGAGAACGTTGATGTCACGTGCACAGCCGAATTCTCCAATGTCCAGATCGTCGGCGCGAATGGGCAGTGGATGAACCAGGATGTCGGTATACTCAGCAACGATCCTGAGAAGATATATGTGGCTATAGCCAATAGCGGCGGCACGCCCGCAGTTTTGTATCACGATGACCCCGATGCAGCGAGGATAAACACATGGACCCAATGGAATATCGACCTTAAAAAGTTCGCAGACCAGGGTGTGAACCTGACCAATGTGAACACAATCTCTATTGGCCTGGGGGACAAGAGCAATCCTCAGCCCGGTGGTGCGGGTCAGATGTTCTTTGACGATATCAGGCTTTATCGGCCCAGATGCATGGTTGAGCTTCTAAAACCGGACGGTGATTTTAACAATGATTGTGTAGTTGACTGTTTGGATCTTCAGACGATGGCAAGCGACTGGCTCGATGGCGATTTCGTCGTTTCGGCAACAGTTCCTGATCCTGCCGGTTTGGTGGTACATTACAAGTTTGACGGCAACGCCAACGACAGTTCCGGCAACAACCACCACGGCATCGAAGAGGCCGGCCCAACATATGTTGATGGTAAGTTTGGCCAGGCGATTCACCTCGACGGTTTCGACGACTATGTAGCCATTCCGGATGTAACCTACACCGGAACAGGTTATCCGGAAGTCACTGCCTGCGCCTGGATTCGCACGACCGATGAGAATGGACAGATTGTTACTTTTGACCGCAGTGAAAACTGGCGGCTGGAGATTGGTGGTAGCTATAACAACGACATGTCTTGGTACGCCGGGGCCCCCGGCATGGTAGGTTGGCAAGTCTATACCAGTACCGGGCAGGTTGATACTGAACAATATCCTGGCTGGCCAGCCAACACCGGGCGCGTCAATGATGGGAAGTGGCATCATCTGGCGGGAGTATTCAACAACGGCACGCTGTTTATCTATATTGATGGTACTCCAAGGGAACCATATTTCGGTGGATCCACTTTCGGATATGGAAGATACACGCGCTACGGTTTCGTGGGAACCGGCTCGGAGGCAAGCTACCCGCCGCCAACCGGCAGACAAAACGGGCCCTACCTTGAGGGCGATTTGGATGAGGTACGCATCTACGATCGTGCTTTGTCCCCGGCTGAGATTGCGTATTTGGCTGACGATACTCCTGGCGATGGTGAATTGTATGTTCCGGTGCCTTCAATGGCCAATCTGACCGATGAAGAACCGCTGCTTTCAAGGTCGGTGAACTTCAAGGACTTTGCTGTGCTTGCGGATCGTTGGCTTAATGAGCAACTTTGGCCGGAACCATAGAAGCGTAAAAAAAGCTGGTTAGATTCCCGGGCACGGGAATGGCATAAGGATTTACATCAGTTCGGGGCCTGTACCGATTAATTCGGTGTGGGCTCCATTCTTTTTAAGGAGGATTATTATGTGTAGGAAATTTATCTGTTTATCATCTTTCGTTTTTGTGCTGGGCCTGTTCGGTAATGTCAGCGGACAGATCGCTACCAATCCAACTCCGGCTGATAGGGCCCTACATACAAGTACATTGGTGGGTCTTAGCTGGTCTCGGGGAGATACCGCGGTGTCGCACAATGTGTACTTCGGTGAGAATTATGCTGATGTGGAGGCCGGCACCGGCGAGACCTTCATCGGCAATCAGGCCGCGACGACTCTTATTATCGGCATGCCTGGATTTCCCTATCCCGGCGGCCTGATTCCGGGCACCACTTACTACTGGCGGGTTGATGAGGTTGAGGCCGACGGCACGACTATATACAAAGGTGATGTCTGGAGCTTTTCAATTGCGCCCAGGACTGCGTATAATCCCTTCCCGTCTGATGGACGGAAATATGTTGACTTGGATGTGCTCCTTCAATGGACGGCAGGTATGGGAGCGAAGTTTCACCATTTATACTTCGGTGAAAACTTTGCAGATGTGGAAGCCGGCACCGGCGGCACATACAAAGGTCCGGTGGCAGGAACGAGCTATTCACCCGGTGTCCTTGCAAAGGACTCTATTTACTACTGGCGGGTTGATGAGTTCGATGGCTCGGCCACGCATAAGGGTGATGTCTGGCGATTCAGGACATTAGGCGATATAACCATTACTGATCCGGATCTTAGCGGCTGGTGGAAACTGGACAGGGGTTTTGGCACGACTGCGCTTGATTGGTCAGGCCATGGAAATCATGGTACTCTTTTTGGTGGAATGCAGTGGATAGCCGGCTACGACGGTGAGGCTGTACACTCCGATGGCTTAGACGACTACATAGCCATTCAAAATATGCACTACGCCAGCGCCTCGGGCATCAGGGAAATTACCGTCTGTGCCTGGATTCGCACGACCAATGGCGGTGACCAGGCAATCGCTTCCTTTGACCGCAATGAGTATTGGCGCCTGCAGATTAACGGTGAGGGTGGTGGTGACGGTCAGATAGGCTGGTCTGTATGGACCAGTGCAGACCAGGTGGATTACGGCAGCGTCACTCGTGTAGATGACGGGCTATGGCACCACGTGACGGGTGTGTTCGATAACGGCAGGCTGACTATCTACATCGATGGCAGACCGGAATCGTCGGCGACCGGTGGCTCAACTTTCGGAAGGGGACGAAATATACGATACGGCTTCATTGGGTCACAGTCAGAGGCTACTGAATTCAACGGTGCGGCCGGTACCCGCAATTGTTTTGACGGTGATATTGACGACGTTCGCATCTATGACAAGGTTCTGACGCAGGAAGAGATTAAACTGGCGATGAGAGGTGATGTAACACTTGCCTGGGACCCGAATCCGACTAACGGATCGACCCTGAACATCAAAGATGCGGTCCCCCTTACATGGTCGCCCGGAGATAAAGCGTCTCAGCATGATGTGTATTTCGGCACCGATAGAGATGATGTTGAAAATGCTGATACGTTCGACATGACGGGTATATATCGAGGCCGCCAGGCTTTTACCAGCTATAGTCCCCCTGAAGGCGTTGAATGGGGCGGCGGGCCTTATTACTGGCGGATTGATGAGTATAATAACGACGCGACGATCAGCACCGGGAGGATGTGGATCTTTACGGTAGCTGACTTCATTGCCATAGACGATTTTGAGGATTACAACAACATTGAATCCGGCAGGATATTTGACACGTGGAAAGACGGATGGGGTATCCCGACAAACGGTTCTGAGGTAGGTTATGCTGACCCTAATTTTAATGCGGGAGAACACCACGTTGAGACTGCGATCGTTCACAGCGGTCAGCAGTCGATGCCGTATTTTTACGATAACAGTCTCAAATACTCTGAGGCAACCATGAAGTTGATTTACCCTCGCAATTGGACCGAGCAAGGTGTTGGAGTATTGTCGCTGTGGTTCTACGGAGATCCGAACAATGCTCCTGAGCGAATGTATGTGGCTATTGCCAACAACCTCGGCACTACTGGTGTGGTGTACAACGGTGATCCCAATATAGCGATGCTAAACGCCTGGACCCAATGGAATATCGACCTGAATGATTTTGCAACTCAGGGCGTCAATCTGACCGATGTCGATAATTTCTCTATTGGCTTTGGCGACAAGAACAATTTGCAGCCTGGTGGTTCAGGTAAGATTTACTTTGATGATATTCGGCTATATCGGCCATCTGCGGAGGAACCAAAACCTAATTTGAACGGCAGCTAATTGCGCGTTTGATGTGGCAGATTTGCATCAATTCGGGGCATGTGTCGACTGAATTCGGCACAGGCCCCGCTTGATTAGGTATTGGTCATTTGTTTTGGCGAAGCGCCTTGCCTCAGATTTATATGAGAAATAGGAGCAAAAAAATCCTGCGTGAAATCCGGGGCAAAATACGTAATAAAATCTATCAACTCGCAATTGGGGCAATAAAGTAAAAAAATAATCAGTAAAAGGCCTTTTCTGCCAAGAAAAGCAATAAAAGTGAAATTTAGCTTGACAAAGCGGGTGCAGTTAACTATTTAAGCAGTTTTTGGTATTTCTGTTAGAGGCGTTTATAATGATATTTACCTACGCTGTAAGCGGATATAAGATTTTAACATTATGGAGTAGTTTAGAATGTTACCTGTAAAAAAGACCAGTAAGAGCAAGACCCGCAATCGTCGGAGCCATCATCGTCTGAGAGCTGTGAACTATTCGGTCTGCAAAAAATGTGACCGGGCTAAGTTGCCGCATGCGGCGTGTGATAATTGTGGTTACGTGAATCCGAAAATTACATTGAAACTTGGCAAGGAGTCCTGATAAGGACGTCTAAAAGATGCGAATAGCAATTGATGCAATGGGAGGCGACAACGCGCCGAATGAAATTATCGCTGGTGCGATAGAATCAATTGAGCTGCTCAGTGAGGATGACGAATTGATTCTTATAGGACCTGAAGAGACAATAGAGGCATTATTACCATCTCCACAATCTCGCAAAGGTAAGATTAGTGTAGTTCACGCCCCGGACATCATTACTATGGATGATGTGCCGATAGAGAGTCTTCGAAGGAAACCCAAAAGTTCGATCGCGGTACTTGCCAAATTGGCTAAAAGAGGCCAGGCTGATGCAGTCATTTCGGCAGGTAATACAGGGGCTTGTGTTGCGGCCTTCCAGATGAGAATGAGGAATTTGCCCGGAGTTAATCGCCCTGGGATAGCGGTAGTGTTTCCTACTCCTGAAGGGCCGGTGACAATTTGTGATATCGGTGCTAATATTGCCTGTAAGCCGATGCACCTTTATCAATATGGTGTGATGGCCAGTGTGTATTCAAAACATCTGCTTGGGATTGAAAATCCAAAGGTTGGGCTTATGAGTATCGGCGCCGAGGATGCCAAAGGCAACGAAGTCGTAAAAAAGGCACGTGAGTTGATGAAATCCGATTCTAATATGAACTTTATTGGTAATATTGAGGGAAGAGATATTTTCAAGGGTGTTTCTGACGTTGTCATATCCGAAGGTTTTGTCGGTAATGTGATTCTGAAACTGACAGAGGGGCTTGTTGATGGTTTGTTTAGGGCGATAAAAGACGAGCTTAAGGAAGAAAAACTTCATCTTGCTATGAAGTTTAAGCCCGTTATTACAAGAATATATCAGAAATATGACTATAATGAGTATGGTGGAGCGCTGTTGTTAGGAGTTAACGGCACAGCGATAATCTGTCACGGCTCAAGCCAGAGTAGAACGATAAAAAATGCGATTTTGGCCTCCAAAAGGTTCTACACTGAAAAAATAAATGATAAGATCATTGAGTACCTTTCGGGAAGTAGTATAAGGACCACGGATGAATAACCTAACTAATGGTCGTCCCCCCGCTTATCGTGCAGTCATCACCGGTTATGGCTCATTTGCGCCGGCTAAAACATTAACGAATGATGAGCTTGCAAAGATGGTGGACACCTCGGACGAATGGATCACGACACGGACCGGTATAAAGGTTCGACATATTACTTCGGACAACGAAAGCACAGCATTTTTAGCTACGGAAGCAGCTAAAAATGCTTTGGCCCAGGCAAAACTTGATCCTGGGGATCTTGAACTTATTATTGTGGCTACTATTACCCCGGAGATGGTTTTTCCTTCCACGGCCAGTTTTGTGCAGCGGGCTCTTAATGCAAAGAAGGCCTGGGTGTTCGATTTAGCCGCTGCTTGCAGCGGTTTTATCTATGGTCTGTCTATTGTACAGCAATTCATGGAAAGCGGACGATTTAAAAATGCCCTTGTAATAGGTGCTGAGACTTTATCAAAGATTACGGACTGGACGGATCGGGCAAGCTGTATTCTTTTCGGGGATGGTGCAGGTGCGGTCGTGCTCCAACGAAATAATGATGGTCGAAAGGGTATTTTATACAGCACTATGCACTCGGATGGGCACCGCTGGGAAGCATTAAACTGCCAGGCGTACGGTTCTCGCTATCCGGTGAACAAGGAGTTAAGCGATCCAAATAAAATCTATATGCAAATCAAGGGCAGAGAAGTCTATCAACAGGCCATTCGGCGAATTGTTGAAACGGTTACCAACTGTTTGGAGCATTGTAAATTAAGCATTGATGATGTCGATATGGTTATTTCACACCAGATGAACGCGAGAATTATTGAATCTGCATCGAAGCGTTTAAATCTGCCGGATGAAAAGGTCTTTATAAATATCAACGAGTACGGTAATACATCTGCGGCCTCGGTCCCGATTGCTTTCGATGAATGCTTCAGGATGGGAAGAATCAAGCCAGGCAATATTGTTATTTTAGTAGCTTTCGGCGCCGGATTGACGTGGGGAGCAAATGTAGTTGAGTTATAATTGCATCAAGCGTATCTCGTCAAACATAAAGCGAGATACGAAATTACGAGATAAGAGTTATGAATACTGCTTTTTTATTTCCGGGACAAGGTGCTCAGGTTGTAGGGATGGGGGCCGAAATTGTTCAGTCTTTTCCCGTGGCAGCGGAAATATTTGAGAAAGCAAACGAAATTATTGGGTACGATTTGAGCGAAATCTGCTTTAATGGCCCTGCGGAGCAGTTGAATAGCACGACAATTTCGCAGCCTGCGATCTTTGTAACTTCCTCGGCCATACTGGAGGTCCTCAAAACAGAATCTGCGACCAGAAATATCAGTGCAGATATAACAGCAGGTCTTAGTCTTGGTGAATATACCGCCCTGTATGCGGCTGGGCTGATTAGCTTTAGGGATGCTTTAATCCTTGTACAGAAGCGCGGCCAGGCGATGCAGGCTGCTGCTGACGCCACCGAGGGCACGATGGTTAGCATTATCGGCCTCGATGAAGAAAAAGTCAATCAGCTTTGTGCCGAGGCCGGAGAGGGGGAACTTCTGGTGGCTGTAAATTTCAACTGCCCCGGACAAATTGTAGTAAGCGGGACCAAATCGGCCTGCGATCGAGCGGAAATACTCGCGGCAAAATACGGTGCTGTAAAAGCTGTTAGGTTAGAGGTCGCCGGCGCTTTTCATACCGAAATGATGTCAAGTGCGGCAGATGCTCTTAAAGAAGCATTGTCGAATTGCGAGATTTCAGAACCGTCAGAAACTAAAATTATTGCTAATATCAACGCTGAGTATTACAAGACCAGTGAGCAAATCGCTGAAGGCCTTGTAAAGCAATTGACTTGTCCTATTTTTTGGCAAAGATGTATGGAGCGGCTTTTAGCTGAGGGAGTTGAGAAGTTTTATGAGATTGGACCGGGCAGGGTTTTGACAGGACTTATGAGAAGAATCAACAGAAAAATAAAGGTTGAAAATGTAAGCAGTCTGCAGGCGATAAAACAGCTTTCTTGAAATGTAGAATAAAAAACACGAAAATACGGAACGAAAAAAAGCACGAAGCAGAAAATTATAAAATTCGTGATTAATGGAGATCAAAAGGATGTCGGAACAAAGGCTGGCTGTTGTAACTGGTGCTGCCAGAGGGATAGGCAGAGCAATAGTTCTTGAACTGCTCAAGCGGGGACGTATCGTTGCCGGGCTGGATATCAACGCCGAGCAGCTTGGCGAGCTTGAGGAAGTTGTTAAAGAGGCTGGTTTTACGGTAGTCACCAGGTGTGTGGATATAACCGATACGGCTGAGTTCACCGAGACACTTAAGTCTTTGGCTGACGAATACGACGGGATCGGGATTTTGGTGAACAATGCCGGTATTACTCGCGACAAGCTGATGATACAAATGAAAGAAGAGGATTTTGACCGTGTCATCAACGTCAATCTTCGTGCTGCTTTTATAGCGACGGCCTTTGCCGTCAGGTCAATGGTCAGAAACCAATTCGGCCGTATTATCAATTTAAGCTCTGTTGCAGGAATAATGGGACAGGCCGGCTCAAGTAACTATGCGGCCAGCAAAGCGGGACTTATCGGTATGACAAAGTCGGTTGCACGGGAGGTCGGCAAGAAGAACGTTACGGCAAATTGTATCGCTCCGGGATTTATTATGACCGAAATGACAGAAGTGCTCTCGGATGTCGTAAAAAAAGCCGCGAAGCAGATTATTCCGGTGCGGCGGTTTGGTCAGGTCGAAGACGTGGCCAGAGCGGTCGCCTTTCTCGCCAGTGACGAAGCCGGATATATCACCGGCCAGGTGCTTTGTGTGGACGGCGGGATGGCCATGTAAAAAAATTAAAAAAAAATGTTTGTAGATGAGTATCTTTGCGGGTAATATACCCGCCAAAATAATAAATAGTGCGAATGGTTGTTGGTGTGGGCTTTATTACCGAGCACCAAACTGCAAGATTACAGAATATATTCCTATTTTATTAGGGAGGATAAACAAGTGAGTGCTGATGGCGTAGATGTTGAGGCAATCGAGAAGAGAGTAATCGAGATAATAAGTGAGCAAATGGGCGCGGAAAAGTCTGAAATAACGAGGGAGACCTCATTTATCAACGACTTGAATGCCGACTCGCTGGATACGGTTGAGCTTGTTATGGAGTTCGAAGACGAATTCGATATGAGCATTCCGGATGAGGAGGCCGAGAAAATCCAGACTGTCGGTGCCGCGATCGATTACATTATCAATATCGCACAATCCAAAAGCCAGGAATAGCGAATAAGTTTGAGTATGAGTAAACGGCGAGTTGTTATTACAGGCCTGGGTTGTGTAACCGCCTTAGCCGAATCCACAGATGAGCTTTTCGCTGCGCTATGCGAGGGTAAAAGTGGTGTTTCTATTATCGAGTCATTCGATACCAGTTTATACCCTGTGCATTTTGGGGGTGAAATAAAACACTTCGATCCCACAAAATACGTCGACCAGCGGGACAGCAGGCGAATGGACCGCTTCACTCAGTTTGCTATAGCTGCGGCAAGACAGGCTGTGGACGACAGCGGGCTTGATTTCTCGAAAGAAGACGTTTTCCGTATCGGTGTTATAGTAGGTACAGGCATAGGCGGCATCAAGGAAATCGAAGAGCAGCATGTAAGACTTTTAAAGAGAGGCCCAAATAAGGTCTCTCCCTTCTGCGTTCCAAGGCTTATGGCTAATGCCGCCAGCGGTAATATTGCCATTTATTATGGTCTTCGGGGTCCAAATTTTTGCGTCTCAAGCGCCTGTGCATCGGGCAATCATGCTATTGGTGAAGCTTTCTGCAATATTATCGCCGGACGAAGTGACATTATAATAACCGGTGGTGCTGAAGCGGCTCTTACGCCGATAGGATTGGGCTCTTTTTGTGCAGCCAGGTCACTAAGCACGCGAAATGATGACCCGCAGGCGGCTTCAAGACCGTTTGATAAGAACAGAGACGGATTTGTTCTTTCCGAAGGGGCCGGCGTTCTGATTCTGGAAGAAGAAAGCCACGCCAGGAAACGCGGTGCAAATATTTACGCTGAGCTTCTTGGATACAGTGCCACCGACGACGGTTATCACATCACCGCCCCCCTGCCGAATGGTAACGGAGCTGCGATGACAATGAAGCTGGCACTGGCTGATGCAGGCATATCGAAAGAAAAAATAAGTTATATAAACGCACATGGGACAGGTACCGAACTTAATGACATAGCAGAAAGTGCAGCCATCAAAGATGTTTTTGGTGAGCGTGCGTATAAAATACCTGTCAGTTCGACCAAAAGCTCTACTGGTCATCTGCTCGGAGCCAGCGGTGCGATTGAGCTTATAGTATGCGTAAAAGCTATTAACGAATCAGCCATCCCCCCCACTATCAACCTGGACAATCCTGATGAGCGCTGCGATCTGAAAATGGATTTTGTGCCTTGGGAAACTCGCCAGACCAAAGTCAATATTGCTCTGAGCAATTCTTTCGGCTTCGGGGGCCATAATGCTTGTCTGGTTGTGGGAAAGGTTTAGCGCATCTCGCATCTTTTCTTTTTATCCGCTAAATAGCTTGAAATCGTATCCACCTTCAATTATTTTCTCATAATAATTCCCCAGTTAAACTGGGAGCTAAATACGAGGTACGGCACAGGATGAATATGTTCTCGGCTGTTATATTTCTGCTCGGCGGATTGGTGGTATTGTGGAAGTGCGCTGAGTTTTTAGTGGCCGGAGCGATTGGATTGGCTGAGCGGCTGGGCATCAGTCCTCTCATCGTCGGCTTGACAATCGTAGCAATGGGTACTTCGGCGCCGGAAGTGGCTGCGAGTGTCGCCGGTGTCTTGCGAAGCACCGGCGGAGGAGATTTAGCTGTTGGTAACGTTTTCGGCTCCAATATTGCTAATCTGGCACTTGTCGGCGGTCTGGTCGCTCTTATTCGGCCGCTCAGGGTCAAAATGCAGACGCTGCGCCGTGAGATACCGGCGATGATATTAGTTGCGCTGCTGTTGTGGCCTTTTCTGCGTAATTCATATTTGGCCAGATGGGAAGGTTTGTTATTTTTAGCAGTTTTTTTAGTATTGATTTGCCTAACTGTGTATACGGCAAGGCGGGAAGCTAATCAGGCTAAGCGTCAGGCCCAAAGCCTAAAGCTGGATGAGAGATACGATATACACAATACGAAAAAAAATGTGCTGTTGGTTGTCATCGGACTGGCGGGTCTGGCATTGGGGGCAAAAATGGCTGTGGAAGGGGCTGTATTTATCGGCAGGGAACAATTCGGCTTGAGCGAACGCGTTATTGCGCTGACTATTATCGCATTCGGGACTTCTCTTCCGGAACTTGTAACCTGCGTAGTCGCCGCTATTAAAGGTCATCACGATATTTCCATCGGCAATCTCGTCGGTTCGAATATATTCAATACGCTGCTCGTTACCGGAGCAGCGTGTATAGTTAGGCCCTTTGAATTAGGGAATCGGCTGGCCGGAGGATCTGATTATTGGATTATGATTATCGTCAGTGTTGTCTTTGCCGGTGCTGTCATAATCGGCAGACGCGTTATTGGCCGTGTATCTGGCATATTGCTGCTTTGCGCATACATCGGTTATGTGATTTATCTTTTATCAGTTTAATCCCCGGATTCATCCCGGGGAGGCCTCTCATTTTAACTCAATACAGAGAATTGCAATTGATACTTACTTGCCACCTTTGTGGTGGGTGGTCGAAGTGGTAGCTTAAGAAGTCAAGGCAGTTCGGCGCCACACCATAATCGAGAAGTATTCTTATCCTTATGTAGCCAATCAGCATGGCCGTCGAAGAAAAGATTGTTACAGCCTTCGTTGCGATGACGATTATTGGAGATCCTTCGAGTCAGGTTATCCCCACGGTTAGTTCGCTCCGAGGTGGGCAAATGTGTAGTCGACCACACATCCAGATAGTTGAACCTTGATAAAATATCCAGCTCATATCTGTTCCGGACCACAGGGCGCCAGTCTCCTGCCGAGTTATCGGCCATATAAATCCGCAGGGCCGGAAACTTGACATTGCTGAGCTTGGAAGGCTCATCCTTTTGGTTTCCCTTGTCACTGCTCGATAGGCCCGGATCATCCATATCCCAGGCGTTCACAACATAATCCACTGTCTGCTCGGCATTACTATGGCCGTATTGCCCTACTCCGTTGCGAGGAAAGGACGGACACTGGTACACATCGACCTCCCGGTAATCTTCGATGTGTTTGTATTCACTGCCTAAGAAAGGTGTGAATACCAGTATCCATTTTACCTTGTGGTCCAATGCCCGAGGGATAAAACCCTCGTTATCATCGGCATACATTGTCATGGCTATACCAAGTTGTTTGAGGCTGCTCAGGCAATAGACGGTCCTGGCCTGTTTCCTCACCCGCTGCAATGCCGGCAGCAATATCCCCATTAACAGCGCAATAATGGCAATTACCACCAATAATTCTATCAATGTAAATCCTTGTCGTTTGTGCATGGCTGTAAACCACCTTTCCGTAAGGAAACTGTCGCGATTCATTATAAACTGTTCCGGCCGGAAATCAATAAAAAAGTCACCCTTCACTCACAGGGCCGAGCGGGATGGCCATTATGAATATTAGCTGAAACATGGCTTGGTAAAGCTCATAATTACACTGTTCAGGGAGCTTATAAATCGCAAACTTGGAATAACGTGGAGTGTGCTGTGCAAAGTCTGGTGTTTAGGACCAAGCTTGCCGGCCACATTTTATGCGACCGGCAAACTCAGCTTCGTGGAGGAGGGGATGAACTTGTATTATGTTTTCTGCAACTTATATTCTTTCTATTTTACTTGTTTATTTCACAGCTATTTATCGGACGATAAAAACTACAATAAAGTGCCAGCGTAAATTCCAAACGTAACGCTTTTTTTAAAATGTTAATAATAACTGTCTTAAAAGCGAAAATCCTGCCCTGGCCCCGCCACAGGTGAGCTCAGCCGAAGCCTGATACGACATACCTGTGGCGGACCTAAGATGTACTAAATTCGAGTTTTCTTCTTGAACATCCCGATTCAATAGTGTAGATTTCCCATCAGCGAGCAAGCGAGAAACATCTTGGGTTTTGTTTAAAGATTAGGACGTCCGTAGTGCATAAAAGCTGACATTTTGAGGAAGAACGCGGGTTTTTCGGACAGTGGGATTTATACGAGTTCTTATACGGAAAGCATATAATCAGTAGTTGGTAGTCAACGTCATGGTTAGCGATGTTGAGCATATAGCAGAAGAGGGCCTGGATAGTCCTGCTGAGGGATCACCTCTCTGTCCCAAGTGTCTATCGCCGATTGAGCCTTCTGCCTACTATTGCCCCAACTGCGGCGGTGCAAGCAACCAGCTAACTCCGTACATTCCCTTTGTCAACATCCGCTTCAACTATAGCATATTTGGCCGGCTGTGGCGCAAGGTCTGGTATGAGAAGGCCAGTCTACCGATGAAGCTCTTCAGTCTATTGCTCATCTTCGTACACGTGCCGTTCATGCTGATTGGCTTGCCGTTTGTATTGTGGGATAAGCTCAAGGCAGTAAATGGTCCTCAAGATGATTCTGATTTAGAAGAAGAAGACTGAGGTTCGTTCTTAGACTTGCCGCCGGAGTCTTTGGTTGGAAATACTTTTGTTGTTATATTTCGTCGCCTGTTGGTTTTTTCCAATATATTTCTGAACTTTTGTCGGTATTTTGCCGGGAGTAAAGACAGGAACTTCCGCTGAAAAACGAGCCTCAATCCGAGAATCTCTAATCCAACAAGTGCCAGCCAGGAGCCCGGGGAAAACGGTGTCAGCAACGCGGCCACACCGAGGATAATCAACACAATGCCTAAGAATATTCTAAAGGTTCTTCGCATCTTCTAAGAGAATAACAAAGCTCGCAATTAACCTGTCCTGAGTGTAACCAAAGAATTGCGGAGCTAAGCAAACGTCATTGATTCCGTATAAACGTCCTGAAAGTCTGGTTCGTGGGCGATTTCAATATATTCGATTTTTCGAGCCAACTTGTGCCCCTGGTCCCGGCAGTAACGGGATAAGAGTGTCATCTGCGCGCCGGAAGCGGCGGCGTTGCCGATGAAACGAATTGTTTCAGCGGGCACTGCGGGCAAAAGGCCTATTCGTAATGCACTTTCTCTTCTGATGTAATTTCCAAAGGCTCCGGCCAAAAGGATGTGTTTAATGTCGCAATCTTCGATGCCGACTTTCTGCTGTAAGAGTTTGATACCGGCTCGAATGGCGGCTTTTGCGAGCTGGGTTTCGCGGATGTCCTTTTGCGAGAGGAGCACCGTTGGAGCATCGGCTTTTTCCGACAGGATAAAGGCCGGCTGGCCGTTGTCCTTGGTGAGCCGAGCAAAAATAGCCGGCGGAAGTTTGTCCCGCAGGATACTCGGGCTTACGAACCGTCCTGTTCGGTCGATAACACCGAGGTCCAGCATTACTGCCACAGCGTCAATCAGGCCGGAACCGCATATCGAGCGAGCTGGACAATTTCCTATTACGTCCAAATCTATGTCATCTTCGTTTGCGACGACAACTTCTATCGCACCCTCAGCCGCCCTGCTGCCGTGGGTTATACGTGCACCTTCCAGGGCCGGGCCGGCTGCGCAGCTTGCGGCGTTGAGTTTGTCTTTCGTACCGAGCACGAGTTCGCCGTTTGTGCCGATATCGACTATTAACGTCATTTCTTCGGCTGAATCAATGTCGGCTGCAAGCGCGACGGCTGTAGTATCCGAGCCCACGAAACCGGCGATGTTCTCCACGGTATGGATATTGCCGGCCGGATTCATTAGCAGGCCCAGCTCCTCTGGCGAAATATCGTGGGCATCGAGCGAATGGGCCTTGTACGGTGCCTGGCCGAGCTGGATTATGGGTAGTTTGAGGAAGATGTGGTTCATTGTCGTATTGCCGACGACACACATTTCGAATATTTGTTTTGTCTCGATGGCCGCTTTTTGACAGAGATTTACTATAAGGGCGTTTATGCAGTCTATTATTACTTTGTGTAGCTGGGCCAGATTTTCGTCGGTCTGAGCGTATGCGATTCTGCTGACGACATCATCGCCAAATTGTGTTTGCGGATTGAGGGCGGCTTCTGTGGCCAGGCATTGACCACTGGTCATATCGATTAGTTTAGCGACAACAGTGGTTGTTCCGATATCAACGGCCGCGCCGAATATCATGGCGGTGGAACCTGCTTCTAAATGTTTTTTGTATATGTCGGGCTGGATTTTGCGCTGTGTATCAATGCCTTCGGCGAGGATTCGCTGCTCGAAGAATCTGGAGCCGGCAGGAATTGTTACTGTAAGGTCACTTTGAATGCGATATTGGCAAGCGAGTACTTCACGGCCGTCAGGCTCAAGGTATACGAGGCATTTTTTGCAGGTCCCTTTACCACCGCAGACAGTGTTCAGGATAATGCCGGCCTGGCCTGCGGCCTCGATAAGTGTTGCACCTGCGTGAATGGAGATTTGCTTGCCGTTGGGCTTAAAAGTTATTTTGAAATGCTTCATTTGCCGTATTGCGTATATCGTATTGCGTATTGCGCATTTCTTTCGCAATACTCAATACACACGACGCATAACTGAGAATCAGCTTATTTTATGCCGAATTTTCCACCGAGCACGCCTTTTTTTACTGCCCACTTTGCGTCTACGTCTCGATTTTGCCATACATTTCTCCACAAACTACAAAAAACTTTATCGCAAAAAACTTTTAAGCCTTTAGAATATATGATATTATAAAGTGTTTGGGAAGTAAAATAAAAATAAAAAGTAGCAAAAAGTTCTTAGTTCAATAGTCAATAATTGCCGGGACAGGTTCTTATTGGTTGTTTTTTGGGAGACGTCGGTTTTTTGCCGATTCAGATTGGGGTGTCAAAATGATTCAATGTAAAGATTGCGATTTTTGTGAAATCGGTTCGGACGGCAGGAGGAGCTTCAAATGCGATCCGTTTCTTAATATCAAGGAGCCGGAGTGTATAGCGAAATGGCAGCTAATCCGCCTGGATATGCTTTTGGCCAGCTATCAGGGGATGCTCAAGTGGTATGGGAAATTAGCACCTCTTCAGGATAAAATCATCCAATACATGCAGCGAGAGATCAGCGATCTCGACGAAGCCGACAATTGGAAGCTTGAAGAGCAGGAAGAAGACGAAGAAGAGGACATCTAACTGTATTATAAGTCAGAGGGCTGGTAATAGGAATTTACAGCATTCTGGCTGCAATAAAGACCGATAAATGAATAAATAACAATATTTCGGCCTACCGTTTTTCTCATTCAGCACATAATAAACGGTACTCATAGCAGTACTATAAATGTTACTCAAAAGTCTATTTTTCGGATTTATGCAATAAATCAGTTGTGAATGCCGTCTCTATTTATGAAGAAAATACCAAAAATCGATGATTTTGCCCGTATAATAACCGGCTGTAAGAACGGCGAGTGCCAGTGCTTTTCGCGGGTGGTTGATATGTATGCAAGCCGGTGTTACGGTTATTTTTTCCGTTTAACGGGCAATAAAGACACAAGTGACGAGTTGCTAAGCGAGCTATTTGTCAAGTTAGTAGAGAAAATCAGCTCCTATAGGGGCGGCTCTTTTGAGAGTTGGTTGTTCACGATAGCGTCTAATATCTTTCACGACCATTTAAGGAGTAAGCATCGACGGAAAAAATTGCTTGAAGTTCAAAAAAAAGAGCTTGAGTCGCAAATAACAGAGACCAAACAATTTGACGACGAGCAGATTGACAAGTTGCATGTACGACTAAAGAGACTGGATACGGATACGAGAGAGTTGATAATGCTGCGTTTTTATTCTCAGTTGAGCTTCAAAGAAATCGCAGAAATGCGGTCTGAGCCGATAGGGACAACGTTGGCAAAGATGCACCGGGGGCTAAAGAAATTGAGGGAGTATATGGAGGACTAATTATGGATGACCGAAACCGAGAAAATTTGACTGAATTGTTCGAGAAATTCTTCGACGCCGAACAGGCCAAAAGTTGTATTGAGGATATTCAAGAAGGTGAGCGAATCCTTCGCGAGCATCCTGCGCCTGAGCCGGATGATATGCTCTTTGCCAATATCAAGGCTGAAATTGCTATGCGCCTAAAGGCCAGAAGGGCGCATCTCTTTAGGCGAAGAGTTTACGAGGCGGCAGCCGTTGCCGCAGCAGTTGTTATCCTGGCGGCTGTAAGTGTACAATTATTTGATAAAGACGGCAGCGAGCCTACAGGATTAGTAACTGCCTCACTAATACCCACGGCAATTTGGGAAAGTGATGATATTGTGACTGATGATACTAATTTGGCGGTTTTCGCCGCTGAAATTGAGCAAATTGAAGACGAGGTGCTGACCTTGCAGTCCGGTGATGACACCAGCGAGGAAGATAGGACTATTGCGGAATTAGAGATGGAATTGGTAGAAATTAACAGCGATTTTTGGAAGGGGTAAGACAGATGGAGAAAAGTCGCGGAATTATTTTACTTTTAACGATGGCGGTAGTAGTAACTGCAGTCGCCCTGCCCTGCTTTGCTGATGAAAAAGGAAAAGATGATGAAAGCATCTGGACCGAGGACGAGCGAAAAGGACCGAGGCCGGGTTACGGACCCGGACGAGGAAGGTTCGAACTGACAGAAGAGGAAATTGAGCGCATTTTGAAGGAGTTGAAACAGCGCTCTCCGGAGAAGGCAAGGGAACTGACGAAGCTGCGAGACAAAGATCCGGAGAAGTTCATAGAGGAGCTTAGAAAAGGCGCCCGTGAAGAGTTCGGTACAGTGATAAAAGAACGTATAGAAAGTTCAAGACAGAAAAGGCGGACAGATTTTCTCGAATGGCTTCAAAAGAGCGTCCCAGAGGATGCGGAAGAGCTGGCTAAACTCAAAGAGAAAAACCCTGATCTTTACACCAAAAAGTATGAGCTGGCCTGGAAGAAATATGTCCGGATCTTCGATGAAAGCAGGAGAAGTCCTGAATTAACCGAGGTTCTTATAGAGGACTTGCACCTGCAAAAAAGAAGAGCTGAGCTGCTCGCGAAAATTAAGGCTGCCGGGAGTGAGAAGGAGAAGAATAAACTGATCGCACAACTGGAAGAAGTAGTCAGTGACAGGTATGACCTGCTCGTGAGACGCAAGCAGATTGCGTACGAACGGCTGCTTAAGTGGCTTGATGAGTTGAGGAATCGAATCAAAGAAAGCAGGGCTGAGCTCGTTAAAGCGCAGGATAGCAAAGTCAAGGCCGAAAATGTCAAAAAACGAACCAAAGATTTGATCGAGGGGAGCACAAAGTTCAACTGGGATTGAACCGGTTGTTATTGAAAGTCAATTAAAAACAGCACAATCACCCGTGCCCAAGCAACGGCACAAATCCATACTCAGCCCCGTATCACCATTGCGGGGCTTTTTTTATTTGCGGCGGTTAAAACGTAATCCGGCGATCAAGATACCTTTATACTAATTTTGCTTGTTGATTGCCGCAGGCTCTTCGAAAGGTTGTCACCCCTGTTAAAACAAGGGTGACATGACAGCCAAAAGCGGGCAGTTTGAGTTATTTCTTGTTTCGGGTTCTCCGAATAAGGCGAGCGATCGATATTCAAGTAAATTACTCGTCAACAGACTGATTCCTTCTCCCTTCGGGCCTGCTTCGCGAGGGTTCCGGCGGGAAGAGTTCCTGCTGGACGAAGATTGCAATGTAGTGATACGTACCTGTGATAAGCTCGTAGCGCACAGTGACCCACCCTGCCTCCTCGGCCTGCTGGATCAGAAGCCCGGGTGACCAGGCGTGCTCTCGGCCTCGTCCGGCGGCGGCTGGAATTCTCTCAATCACGCAGAGCCGGCCGGTAGGTTTGACAACCTTCCGAAGATGACCAAGGTAATCGACGTGGCCCCCTTTGTCCAGGTGGTGATAGGTCTTCGAGAGAAAAGCCAGGTCGCAGGAGTTCTCCGGCAAAGCGGTACCGTCGGTCGGAGATAAATAGGGCTTGACCTGCGGCACATCAGCTAACTTCTCTTTCATTTCGTTGACTTTTTGCTTATCGACCTCCGACGCATGAATGACGCCCTCGGTGCCCACGAACCTGGCCATTTGTTCGGCCCACCAGCCGTCCCCGGCCCCGATGTCCACCACGACGTCGCCGCCCTTGAGGTCCAGCTCCTTCAGCACATAATCGCTCTTTTCTCGGTACGGATAGCGCCCGCCTCCCATGTAAGCATGTTGGTTGGCATCGGCAACACGTGTACTTTCCCCTGAGTCGGCATAGGTCATGACCGGAACGAAGATCAGGATTAGCAGTACGACCAAAAGAAGGATTTTCCGCATTGTCGGACTCCTTATTCACTGAGATTTGGATTTGTCACTGCCCAGCTACGCTGCTGAGTCTTTTTTAAGAATAACAAATCTGTCTCAATAATTCAAGCCTTAAAGTCATAACGCTCTGCACAGTACACCCTGCAGCAATGGCAGAGAAAAAGCTTATACATAAAGTATGTAGCTCCTGTATGAAAGCGGCCGGAGCTGTTCTGGTCCCGCCACAGGTGAGCGGAGTCGAAAGGGAAGAATCTCATATCAATAGCATCGATTATCACTAATAAATAATCGTTTTGAAAGGTCCTTTTCCCTTGACCTGCGAGATCGGCAATAGCTATATTAGAGCGGTTATAGGGAGATTGTATGATGGGCGAAAAGAAGGCACTTAAAGCCAGATACCTGAAGCTGGTAGTGGCAGCGGCGATTATTATGTTCATGGTTTGGCTTATGTCAGTCTTAAAATGCGGCATGTCCACCCCCGTCTATTGATTGAGAATACGAAGGATTTCAAAGTGGACCACGGCCGAAATCTGGCCGGACGCAGCCCTCATCGTCGTAGTGGCCTGGGCATTCGCCGCCCTCGCAAACATCGCCATCAGAATGACCTTCACATAATGACTGGCATATTGTGTTCTTTGCACTTAAGGCTAAACAGGGTTTGTTATTAGAATTTGTTTCGCGTTTGCTCGGATTTGGTGGCTTCTCTGAGTGTCTTTTTTTCTCTGTGTGTCAGGCTTTGGATGCCGGTGTCGTAGACCTTTTTCAGGATTCGGTCGAGCTCGATCTGCAGGTCGCCTTGTGCAGACATCTGCTTTTCCCTGTGACCGGCCTGGATTTTCGACCTGAACCTGTCGCGCCATGACTGCGAGAATACGTAAGCGGCCCCTGCCGCCATACCCGCCAGATGAGCTGCGTGGCCGCCGGCGTTATCTGCTTTGGTTACCACCAGCAGAAAGTACAGGGCTGTCAAACTGACTGCCGCTACCCTTATCGGGACGGGAAATAGGAAAATGAACACGACAAAGTGCGGGAAAAGGATCGCACAGGCGGCTAACATGCCGAGGATTGCGCCCGAAGCACCGACCATTCCACGAGCCGGCAGGAATCCGACCGCAACGAGGAAGAGATAAAATAAGGCTCCGGCAACACCACAGCCGAGATAGAATGACAAGAACCTCTTGCCGCCCCAGTGGCGTTCCAGTGTTGGGCCCAGAAAGAACAAACCAAGCATATTTAAAAAAATGTGCCAGTACCAATCCGGATCGTGCAGGAACTGGTAGCTTATCAATCTCCAGAGTTGCAGGGCCCGCGGCCAACGCGGATCAAGCTGAAAACTACTGTAGATGAAAACACCGAGAGGTTTTATCATTATCCCAGCCAGAAAGATACCTATATTGATAATCAGCAGCCACTTGACAACCGGCGTGATTTTTGGCCAACTTATCCGCATCTGGGGTGCGTACCGGAAGTGTCCCTGTTGTGACTGAAAATCCGCCTGAGTATAATCTCTGTCGTAAAGGCCCATATTACCATTCTTAAAAAACTACTTATTTACCTAAATTTACAAAATCCCAAATGAATTTAAGGATTATACGTCTTTACATCGCCGTTACGGCGATGCGTATTCACTATATAATATCGTCATTTTGGTAAAATGTTCAACTTAAAAAGATGCAGGATTCAGGATTTGGGGCTGTCAGGTTTGATTTTTTGGAATATTGCCATCAAAATCACACCGAGTGCAACCATTGCAAGGCCGATGTTTTGTGATATTGTCAGGCCGTCGAATTCAAAAGGATTGTCATCACGCAGGAATTCCATAAAGAACCTGGATATGCCGTAAAGTATGAACATCAGACTAAATGTGCAGCCGGGTTTAGTAAAGAGTTTTTTGGAACTCTTGAGGCGTTCGGCTTTTTGGGCCCTTCGCCAAAAAAGAAAGAGTATGAGGCACGTAAGAGCTGCAATTGCGGATGAATATAACTGGGTTGGGTGGATGGACAAACAGCGATATTTGCCTTCGGTGATCTCGATTTTTTGCTTCTCGGTTAAATATTCGCGAGGTTTTAGACCTGAATACGAGGCACCGTCTTTATCAGTATAGCCGAAGAACTCGTCGGGTAATTTCAAATGCGGCTGGGGCCGATTCCTTTCTAAATCCGCGTTTATTTGGCTGAGGTAAGCGAACGAGTAGTACGGAAAACGGACACCCCAGGGCAATTCTGTAGGTTTGCCGTAGCAGCAGCCGTTTAGAAAGCAGCCGATTCTGCCAAAGACAAGTGCCAGCATCAGGCCGATGGCCAGGATATCAAGGTACCTGCGAATGGGCAGCTTATTATACAGCAGGTAAAACAGGATTATGGCGACGGCCAAAATCACGCCGCCTAAAAGCTCCAGACCGCCCAGCCAAATGGCAAAGACAGAGACAGGATCCTGCTGGAATTGATCGAAATGGTGAATGACGTAAAATAGACGTGCCCCTACCACTCCGCCTATTAATGAGTAAAGGGCAGCGTTTGTAATAAGTTGAGGATCGGGCGTGATATTACGGCTGATGCGCCTTATCAGCGATACTGCTAAAAGGAAGCCGATGACCATCATTAGGCCATAGCTTTTTACGGTCAGGTGGATAAAAGGTATCTCGAAAAGCTCAGGATACATATCTATAATTGATTATTTCTATAAAAACGTGCGTAAAAATCTGGGCTAAACAGGATAAACACCATCTATTTTATTATTTTGTTATTTTCGTCCAGAACGACAATTTTCGGCTTGAATACTCTGGCTTCTTCGTGCGTAAAATAGCCGAAACCAAGAATGATAACAATGTCCTTTGGCTTAATCAGCCTGGCTGCAGCGCCGAGTATAATAACCTGGCCGGAGCCGGCTTCTGCGGGAACAACGTAGGTCTCCAGTCTGTTGCCATTATCCAAGTCGGCGATCAGGACAAACTCGTAAGGCAAAATGCCCGCCGCTTCCATCAGAGAGGAATCTATCGCGATACTGCCTGGATAGTGCAGCTTCGTCTCAGTGACCCTTGCGCGATGTAACTTGCTCTTTAATATCTTCACAAACATAATTCGCTGCTCACTTCTCGATTTACAATTTACCAACGTCTATTCTGCCGTCATTATACGTATCTATTTGTCTGCGTCCACCAGAATATTGTCTATTAGTCGGGCCGGGCCGATTCTGACAGCTACAGCTGCGAGGATTTTGCCGGCAATCTTGTCAATATTTTGAAGCGTCACAGAGTCGACAATGCTTACATATTCTATCTCTATGGATGGAACCTGTTGCAGTATCTTTCGCATCTCGGCAATAATTTCTTTAGTCTCTGTAATGCCGTCGTCAATCATCCGGCTGCAGGTTTGAAGTGATGTGTAGATAATTGTTGCGTCTTTTTTCTGTTGTTTGGTCAGGTATTGATTTCTGCTGCTTATTGCCAGGCCTTCCGGCTCGCGAATTGTGGGGCACACAACTATTTCCAAAGGCATATTCAAATCAGCGGCCATTCGCTTGATAATGATTGCCTGCTGGGCGTCCTTTTGGCCGAAATAGGCGATATCGGGAGTGACAATATTAAACAGCTTGGCACAGACTGTAGTTACTCCGCGAAAGTGTCCCGGGCGGGACCGGCCGCACAACGAATCAGTTAGTTTCTCGACATTCACCCATACGAGATTATCCGCCGGATACATCTGCTGAGGCGTCGGTGCAAAAACGACATCAACGCCTGACTTTTTGCATATCTCCAGGTCGGCCTCGAGCGGGCGGGGGTATTTCTCAAGATCTTCGCCCGGACCGAACTGCGTAGGATTCACGAAGATGCTGACGACGACAAAGTCACAATTTTTGGCCGCTGCTTCGATTAATGAAATATGCCCGATGTGCAGTGCGCCCATTGTCGGCACAAGGCCTATCTTTCGGCCCTGCCCGCGGGCGGCTTTTACCCGAACTCTAACAGATTCTATTGTTTTTGCGACTTTCATTTAAAGTCTCTATCGAGTTTGTCATTGCGCGATTTGCGAAGCAGGCCGTGGCAATCTCAACTGCTACATTTTAGATTGCCGGGCTCTGCTGACAATGACGAAATGGCCAGCCGTGTAATATTTTATTTGCTCTGCAATGCGGTCAACATCTGTATCCTCCGATGTTGATATACGGATAACTGGGCATATCTTCCAATCAGCGAAAAGCCGCTCGTAGTCGGAACTGAGGGCTTCCAGGAACTGCAATTCAATTCGCTGCTCGTAGGGACGGTTGCGGCTGTGGATACGTTCCAGGCAATTTTCTGCCGAATCATGCATATAAATTATCAGTACCGGGGTAGTAACCTTTGCAGCAAACGCCGGGTAAATCTCTTCGTATAAAGCGAATTGCTTTGTATCGAGCAGGCGTCGGGCGTAGATCAGCTCTTTGTCAAAGACATAATCGCTGATAAAAGTCTTTCCCTGTGCCAGCAGGTCAGGGTCCAACTGTTCGGCCCTTTTGGTCAGGAAATACAATTGCGAATCCAGCGCCAGCTCTTTTTTGCCGGCGTAAACATCCGGCAGGAAGGGATTCGTATCGTAAGGTTCGAGCAGATTTTTACAGCCGAGCCGGCTAGCCAGTTTTTTTGTCAGAGTGGTTTTTCCGACACCTATAATGCCGGCTATACTGACAAGCTGCGGCAAATCAGGATTGAGAGCAAAATCCAAGCCGTGTAATCGAGTAGCTAATTCATTGACAGATACCTTCATAGTCGGGTGTAGCAAATCGCCGTTGAGCTGACATAGACCCTTAAGTACGAACGAGCGAAGGTGCATCTGCCGATGCGGTACAGTCAGGTCAGGGCTTTCGATGATTTCACTGCCGAACAACAAAATGTCCAGGTCGATCGTCCTCGACCACCATTTTCCCCGCCTTTCCCTGCCGAGCGAAGTCTCCGTCTCGCTCAGCTTCTTTCGCAAATCCGTCGCACTGAGCGTCGTCTTCAGTTCGGCTACCGCGTTAAGATACCTGGGCTGGTCGTTTGACGCCAGCGGGGCCGTCTCGATGATGTCACTGACGCGGGCAACTTCAATCTTTTCGGTTTCGGCGAGCATTTTGAGGGCCTCGTCGATGTAGCTTTTTCTATCGCCCAGATTGCTTCCTAATCCGATGTATGCCGTCTTTTCTGCCATCACGATATTGCCTTGATACGCTCAAGCGCTTCTTTAACGTTTTCGGGCCGGCCGAATGCCGTCAGTCTGATGTAGCCCTCCCCTGCCGAGCCGAAGCCGGCGCCGGGCGTGGCCACTACATGGGCCTTGTTCAGCAACGTATCGAAGAATTCCCAGGAGCCCGTGTCTTCGGGGGTCTTGAGCCATATGTATGGTGCGTTGACACCACCATAGACGGTATAACCGATTTTTTTGAGTGTCTCACGAATGAGCCTGGCGTTGGTCATATAAATGTCGATGGTCTCTTTAATCTGCTCTTTACCCTGTTTGGTGTAAATAGCGGCCGCCCCGGCCTGGGTGACGTAAGATACACCGTTAAACTTCGTACATTGCCGCCTTTTCCAAATCGGGGCAACCTCTACCGCCCTGCCGTCCTTCGTGTAGGCCTTCAACTGCTTCGGAACGACGGTGAACGCGCATCTGACGCCGGTAAAGCCGGCCGTTTTCGAGAAGCTGCGAAATTCAATCGCAACATCTTTGGCACCTTCGACCTCGTATATGGAGTGCTGTACATCCGGATCGGAGATAAACGCCTCGTAAGCAGCGTCAAAAAGAATTATCGCCTTATTTTGCCGCGCATAATCGACCCACCTGGCAAGCTGCTGTTTTGTTGCCACTGCCCCTGTCGGATTGTTCGGGAAACACAGATAAATCAAATCAACTCTTTCGGCGGGCGGTTCGGGTACAAAGTTATTCTCCTCGGTGCATGGCATATAGAAAATCCCTTCATACCTGCCCCGCCCTGCCGCGGCGCCGGTCCTGCCGGCCATAACATTCGTATCGACGTACACCGGATAGACCGGGTCGGAGACGGCCACGACATTGTCCAGCCCGAATATTTCCTGCATATTGCCGGTATCGCATTTTGCCCCGTCGCTGACGATTATTTCGTCGATGTCGATTTCGACGCCGCGGGCCTTGTAGTCATTGTCGCGAATCGCTCCTCTGAGGAATTCGTATCCGATACCGCCGTCATCGTAGCCTCTGAATGTCTCGGCGCGGCCCATCTCATCGACTGCCCTTTTCATCGCTTCGATGACGGCCGGCGCCAGAGGCTGTGTAACGTCGCCGATACCCATACTGATGATTTGGGCATCCGGATGAGCCTCCTGAAACGCCCTTCTTCTTCGCCCGATCTCCGGAAAGAGATACCCGGCCTGCAACTTCAAATAGTTCTCGTTAATCCTTGTCATAAAAAAACCTCGTTTCTTGATACTCGATTCTCGATACAGGAGTTAGCAATTCTATTGACTTATACCTCCTGCGTCAATGGTTCAATGGAAAACGCCGTGAATTGTGAACTGACGGATTTGGAAGAAGCCTGTGCCGGAGCATTTATCGCACAAATAAGGCAAAGAGAATTGAATCTTCAAAAGGTCATCACATTCTCTTTGAGGGTCCGAGCGTGAGACTTCTAACAATGTGGCTGCCTGAGGTGCCATATGATGTAAGCCTGTGTAAGTAGAAGGCTTATTTTGCGCAGGGAAAAAACTATTGTTGAGGCGATTTTAAAGTTTTGTTGCCTGATGAATAGCCGCGGCCCCGAAAAGAAGTCGCTGAAAGGTTACTTTCTCAAAACCGGCCTGGCGCATAATGTCGGCAAGTTCTTCCGGGGCGTAAAAACGAGGTATCGTCCTTGCCAGATAGCCATAAGCTGTCCCGGAGCCGGATATTCGGCTTCCTATCATTTTCACAAAGAGCTTCACATAAAGGTGAAAAAATCTTCTGACAGGTGATAATGATGGCTGGCTGGTTTCCAGATTTACAAAGCGTCCCCCTCGTTTCAAGACTCGGTAGAACTCGGCAAAGCTTTCAATCAATATGTCTTTGCTTAAGTTGATGTTTCGCGTGGCAAACGACATTGTAATCAGATCGAAGCTTTCATCGGGAAAAGGCAGGGCCTTGATATCGGCGGCAACAAAGTTGATATGTTCTGCTTCAGGCTTTCTGCTCGCCTCTGTCATCATTGGCGGGGAAAAATCAATCGCATGAATTTTCGTTCCCTCCGGGGCAAGGCGACTGAGATAAACAGCCATCTCTCCTGTGCCGGTACACATATCGGCCCATTGACCACCTCCGGCAGTTGCGGCAATCCTTGCGGCTCGTTTGCGCCAGGCAATATCAAGTCCCAGCGTCAAGATATGGTTCACCAATTCATACGTCGCTGGTACTTCCGAGAATACGCTTTGGACAAAGCCTGTAGTCTTAGCTGGCATATTTTTGGGTCTCTTTCATGTTCGGCTGACAAGGGCAATCACCGGCAGAGCTTTTGGGCAATTTCGGCCACGTGTTTGCCCTGGAACCTCGCTATGGCCAGCTCGTTTTGCGTCGGCTGGCGAGAGCCGTCGGCACCGGCGAGAGTTGTCGCCCCGTACGGCGTTCCTCCCGTGATTTCTTCCATGTTGAGCAACCTCTGTTCGGCGTAAGGCACGCCGACAATAATCATGCCGTGATGCAGCAGCGTCGAATGAAAACTGGTAATCGTTGTCTCCTGGCCGCCGTGTTGAGTTCCCGTACTGGCGAAAACGCTGCCGACCTTTCCGACAAGGGCGCCGTTGAACCACAATTGGCCCGTCTGGTCGAGGAAGTTACGCATTTGGGCGGCCATATTGCCGAACCGTGTCGGGGTCCCGAATATAATCGCATCGGCCTCGGCTAATTTGGCGGGCTCTGCCACCGGAATATCCGCAAATGCTTCACGTGTGGCCTTGGCACCGCTTTTTTCCAATGCGTCATCCGACATCAGTTCCGGTACCTGATAAAGTTCGACTTGTGTGTCCGGGACTTTACGGGCCCCTTCGGCCACGGCTTCGGCCAACCGATACACGTGTCCATACATGCTGTAAAATACAATCTGTACTTTTGCCATGATTAATCTCCTTATCTTATCAGTTGTTAACCTCACAACGTTTATGTTGTTTCCAAATAGAAATCCATCGCCACCCTGAGGTTCTTCTCAGTCGGCGGCATTTGTATGTGCTATTGCTACGCCAAGAATCCAGTGTTTGTTCCGCATTTTAGTGGGTAATTTATACTGTTCGATGTGAATTTTCAAGGAAAGAAAGTAAAAATAGTCGGCGGGCTGGGATGTGAGAGACCTGATGGGAGGAGGGAGAATATCTGAGCTTTTTCCTTTGTTACCGCGTGTATTTCGGTTATACTTGCCGGCTGATTTAACTGCTGAGTTTAATTTGTAAAATTATGGTATATTCATATATATGGGCCCAACTTGAAAGGAGAAGACTCAATGAATGCGAACAATCATGAAGAATATCCAATTCAGAAGACCTGCTGTCCTTGCAGCCAGCACCAATCACCAGGCGAAATCACGCGCAGAGGCTTTCTGCAGGGTATGGGTGGAGCGGCGGTTTTGGGAACGGCATTGACTGGTTTGACCTGGTCGGGATTGTCGGCCGCCGAGAGAAACAGCGAAAGCGGTCCGAAGCGCCGTCCGCTTGTGGTTAAGCCGATACTTATCTACAGCACTCCACAACGGCGCCAGCAAAGAAGTTGGCGCAGCTGGGGTGGTATCCAGACACAACAGCACGCTGAGCAGGAAATAAGTCGTATCAAGCGCGAACTCAGTGACCTGAGTGACAAGGCAGACTTTCCCGTAGAGTTTTTGCCGCCTGCAGGTATCAAGAATTCCGCAGACTTATCCGGATTGAGCGACCTCGACAAGGCCGACGTGTTTCTCATCTATGCAGCCGGGGGCGGAAGCGGAATGGATACCTTCGGCAAACTGGTGGAGCGAGGCAAGGACATTATCTTCTTTTGCCGTCACAAGTCGGGGCCCGTCTATTTGTGGTACGAAATCATCAGTCCCCGCTACCTGCGCCAGCACACCGATAGGCTCGCTGTCAAGGGAATTGATGAGAGGGACGTCGTAATCGACAACCAGGATGAGATTCTCTGGCGTCTGCGGGCGCTGTGCGGCCTGCGAAACACGATGGGAACGCGGATAATAGCTATCGGTGGGCCGGGTGCCTGGGCACAGCCGAGAGATGTGGTGCCTAACCTGGTCAGGGACAAATGGCAGTTTGATATGCAGACGGTCTCGTACGAGGAGCTGGGCAAGCTGATCAAGGAATCTCGGGCCGACGATGCAGCAGTCCGGCGTGCCCGCCAGCGAGCCGAGACGTATTTGAAAGCACCCGGCAACACGCTGGAAACGCAGCGTCAGTTTGTCGACAACGCTTTCCTTCTGGAGCAGGTATTTCGGGGGATTATGAAGGAGGCCGACTGCCAGGCCATCACTGTCAGGGGTTGTATGGGGACGATTATGCCGCACGCCGAGACCTCGGCCTGCCTGACACTCTCTTTGTTGAATGACAACGGATATATGGCGTTTTGTGAATCGGACTTTGTGGTGATACCGTCCGGCGTATTGCTGGCTAATATTTCGGGCCGGCCAATGTTCTTAAACGACCCAACCTACCCACACGATGGTGTTATTACTCTTGCCCACTGCACAGCCCCGCGGAGGATGAACGGTCAAGAGCTTGAGCCGGTGCGTATACTGACGCATTACGAGTCGGATTACGGTGCGGCACCCAAGGTTGAGATGAGCAAGGGGCAGGCGGTGACCAACATTGTGCCCGATTTCGCTTCCAAACGCTGGGTGGGTCTGCTGGGTGAGATAGTTGATGTTCCGTTTATGGACATCTGCCGTTCTCAAATTGACATTAGCTTCAAATGCAGCAGCAATACCCTGGCTGAGCGGATGCCCGGTTTTCACTGGATGACCTGCTATGGTGATTATATGCGCGAGGTTGGCTATGCCCTGAAAAAGGTCGGAATAGAGTGGGAAAATCTTACCAAAAGCGAAACTGCCTGAATAACGGTTTCCTGTTTGCATAGCCCTGTTAACGGTGAGCTAAAGTGACATGAATAAAGGTTGCTTGAAGAAATCCCGTTTCATCTGTTGCATGATACTTTCGTTGGTTTGGATTCAGTGTACCCAGGCTGTCATTCTGTACGTTTCGCCGGATGGCAATGATCACTGGACGGGCAGGCTGGAGCGGCCCAATAAAGGGCGTACCGATGGGCCTATAGGTTCATTGGCCGGTGCGCGGGACGTTGTTCGGCGTTTAAAATCGCAAGGGCCGATTGCAGAGCCTGTGCGGGTCGTTATCTCGGATGGGACTTATACGCTTGCAGAGCCCTTTATACTCACGCCTCAAGACAGCGGGACCAGAGAATATCCCATCAGCTACGAAGCCGCTGCCGGCGCCAGGCCGGTCTTTACCGGCGGGCGCGTAATCAAAGGTTTCAAACGCGGCGAAAACGGCATCTGGAAAACCGATATTCCACAGGTTGCCGACGGCAACTGGTATTTCGAGCAGTTGTTTGTCAATGGCCGCCGGGCCGTGCGCGCCCGCACACCCAACAAGTTCTACCACTATATGGTGAACATCGAGCAGGAAGTGCTTGAGAAAGTCAGGGGCGGAACAGCCACCCGAGCCCGGCAAACCGTGCAGGCCCGCGACGAGGACATTAAGCCGCTGTTTGGCTTGAATAAAAAACAGCTCAACGATGTTGCGATGATCGTTTATCACAAATGGGACAACACCCGGCGACTTATTGAGGCTGTTGATTCAGGCAAGAACAACATTATCACCAGCGGGCAGGGCATGAAATCGTGGAATCCGTGGAAGAAGGGTTCACGTTACCACCTGGAGAACTTCAAAGCGGCCCTGGATGCGCCCGGTGAATGGTTTCTGGATCGGGACGGTACGCTTTATTATAAACCGCTGCCCGGTGAAGATATGTCCGGAGCGCAGGTTATCGCGCCGGTCGTTGAGAAATTTGTCCTCTTCGAAGGTGACGTTGATGCCGAAAAGTATGTAGAGCATGTCAAAATAAAGGGTCTGACTTTTCGCCACGGCCAGTACCTGACACCGCCCGAAGGCTTCGAGGCCAGCCAGGCCGCATCGCCCATCGATGCGGTGGTTATGGCCGACGGTGCCCGCAATGTGACAATCCGGGATTGTGAAATCGCACACGTGGGCAGATATGTCGTGTGGTTTCGTAGAGGTTGCAGGGATTGCCGTCTCGAACATTGCTACCTGCACGACTTCGGAGCCGGAGGTGTGCGCATCGGCGAGACTGCGATTGCAGCCAACGAGCATGAACGGACCGGCCACATCACCATCGACAATAATATCATTCGCTCCGGCGGGCGCATCTTCCCGTGCGCGGTAGGCCTCTGGATCGGGCAGAGCGGAGACAACGTTGTCACCCACAATGACATCGCCGATCTTTTCTATACGGGCATTTCAGTCGGCTGGAGATGGGGCTATTCCGACAGCCTGGCCAAACGCAATAAAATCAGCTTCAATCACGTCCACCATATCGGCTGGGGCGTGCTCAGTGACATGGGCGGCATCTATACGCTCGGACCATCCGAAGGCACCGTCGTCAGTAATAACATCTTTCATGACATCTATTCCTATTCCTACGGCGGCTGGGGACTTTACACCGACGAGGGCAGCAGCAATATCGTTATGGAGAACAATCTCGTCTACAACACCAAGACCGGCGGTTTCCATCAGCACTACGGCAGAGAAAACATCGTCCGCAACAATATCCTGGCCTTCAGCAAGCTGCATCAAATCCAGGCAACGCGGGTCGAGGACCATCTGTCGTTTACCTTCGAGAACAACATCGTATATTGGAACACCGGCCCCCTGCTGTCAGGTCGCTGGAAGGAAGTCAACATCAAGATGGACAGGAACTGCTATTGGAATTCAGCCGGCGAGGAGGTCAGGCCGGCCGGATTGTCTCTCGAAGATTGGCAGAAAAAAGGTCACGATAAAAACTCAATTATCGCCGATCCATTGTTCCTTGACCCGGAGAATTTCGACTTTCGCTTAAAGCCGGACTCACCTGCCGTCAAGCTCGGCTTCAAGCCGTTCGATTACGGCAAGGCGGGAGTCTATAGCGACCCTGCTTGGCTCGAAAAGGCCGGAAGTGTGACATTCCCTCAGCTTGAAACAGCGTCCGATCCGCCGCCGATGTCAATAAATGACAGCTTTGAGACTATGCCCGTCGGACAGGCTCCGGCCAATGCCGAATGCCACGTCGAGAACAAAGGCGATGCCATCGTCGTTACCGATGAGACCGCCGCTGAAGGCAGGCACAGCCTCAAAATTCTCGATGCTCCCGGACTACAGCACTCGTACAATCCGCATTATGTCTATCAGACGAATCATAGCGGCGGGACGACGCAGTGTACATTCGATATTTGCATCGGCCCGGATGTTCGTATTAATCACGAGTGGCGAGACTGGCGAACCTCGCCTTATGGTGTAGGACCAGGCTTCTCGATTAACGGGACGCAGCTCAAAGTCGCCGGCAGGACTTTGCTGGTGCTGCCCGTCAATAAGTGGATTCACTTCGAGATTACTGCCGCCCTGGGCGACAAAACCAAAAATACATGGGACATGACCGTGACACTGCCCGGCCAAACGCCGAGAGAATTAAAAGGACTGAAAAACGCAAATGCGAAGTTCGATCAGCTCACCTGGGTCGGTTTCACCAGCAACGCAACAAAAAAAACCGTCTTCTACCTCGACAACCTCAAGCTGACAAACAAGGTTTAGATAAGAGGAGTTTTGATAATGAAACGGCGTGATTTCTTAAAGTTGTCCGGCGGCATGTTTTTGTTGTTTCCGCTTTCATCATGTACTGTTTTTTCGATAAATATTCCTCCTGGTATTAAGATTATTCGAATAGTCGGCTTTGATCTGGATTGTCAGCGAAACAAAATTGCGGGCAAGAACTCCTCTCGTGATGTGCACGGCTCACAGGCCAGAGAACGGATGATCAGGATCTATACCAATGCCGGGATTGACGGTATCGGGCATTGCCGGGCGAGTGAAAAAGCAGCCGCTCAGATATTAGGCAAAAGCCTCAATGAGCTTTATGATGTAGAGCAGAATAAAATGACCGGGCCGCTCGGCGAAGGGACGATGGCACTATGGGACCTGGCAGGTAAGATTTCCGGCAGGCCGGTATATGAGCTGCTCGGCGCCAGGGGCGGCAAAAAGGTGCCTGTTTATGACGGATCAATTTATTTTGCCGATCTTCTGCCACAATATCAAAACGATTGGAAAGACCGATTCCGTGAAGAAATCGACATGTCAATAAAGATGGGCCATCGTGCGTTCAAGGTGAAAATCGGCCGGGGCTTTAAGTGGATGCCTCCGGAAGACGGATACGCTCGGGACAAACAAGTGCTCGAATTGATACGCTGGCACGCAGGGCCGGAAGTTCTCATAGGTGTCGATTCCAACAACGGCTATACGCTTGAAAAGGCAGAACAATTGCTGATGGACTTGCCCGCATACAACTTTGCGTTTACCGAAGAGATGTTCCCGGAGCAGGTTGGGCAGTGCCTCGAATTCAAAGAATTCATTAAAGAACACGGCTGGAAAACATTAGTCGCCGACGGCGAGGGAGGCAGAGAAGTACAGTTCTACAAGCCTTATATTGACGCAAAGGCCATTGATATTTGCCAGGCGGATATGCGGCAGTTTGGAATCGATGGAATCATGACTATAGCCGGCTTATGTGAAGAAAAGGACATTCTGCTGGCTCCGCATAACTGGGGCTCACTGATGGGCTATTACATGCAATTACACATCGGCCGGGCCATCCCCAATTTCTACGGGGCTGAACAGGACCCGGTTAAAACGGATGTGATTATCGCCGATGGTTATACGATAAAAAACGGCTATGCTACAATTCCAAACGCACCGGGATTCGGTTTTAAAGTTAATGAAGACAAGTTTGCTTCCGATGTCAAAGTGCGTTT